>OGIL01000339.1_pt1 | contig 29202 bp, 23 predicted proteins | sample 1571751 | NCBI WGS metagenome assembly OGIL01 (sample SAMEA2581964, study PRJEB24529) | metagenome | biome: Human gut stool | place: China | collected 2011 | reverse complement strand
GGGATCAGCAGGGTGACCCCGGATGGGATCGTATAGGTTCCTGTGATTTTGCCGTCGGAAGCCAGCGTGATCTTGTCCAGGTTGTTTGCCTGCGCATAGGCAACCGCTTCGTTCAGATCGTCAAAAAGCTGACCGCCGGTTTCAAAAAGGGCTAAATCTTTGCTCCTGAACCGCGCTGTGATGGTGCAGTCGCTGTCGAAGCTCAGCGCCGTCGTAGCATTGGTGTTGATGCACGTCCCGGTGTTCACATCATACCAACCCTTAAAGCGATACCCGTCCGCCGGGGTTGCGTCAACCTTATAGGCGATCGAGGAGCTTTGCGCGTTGGTATACTCCTCGGTGATCGTTTTTCCGTCCACGGTGTAGCTGCCGTTCTCGGCGGGCTGGAAGGTCACGGTGGCAGTCGTATCGGCGGATACAAGTGTCACATTGGTCATCGTGATCTTGGTGTCGTCGCTGGTGCTGCCGGATTTGATGTAGACCGTGGCTGTGCCATTCGGCGCCAGTTCCTTAGAGAAAGAGTCTGTGCCGTTTTGCTGAACTGTTTTAGAGTCAACTCTAATCGTGCCGCTGCTTAACGTAGCAACGTAGTCAAAGGACAGCGTTGCCGTCGTGGTCTTCTTGTTGGTGATGGTCAGCGTGGACGTATAGTCCGTTTGAGACTCCCAAAACCATTTCGGAGGTTTGCTTCTCGCATGGCCTTCGATCTGCTTGCCGCCGGCCTTCCACGCATTGTCCACGCCACCTGTAAAGCTCAAGCCGATGTTTTCATCGGCTAAACCGGTCACGGGTCCGCTGGTCGCCGCCAGCGCCGGCAGCGTCATCGCCGGCAGCATCGTCAGTACTGTGACAAACGTCAGGAGCAGCGACACCAAGCGCCTGCCGATCCGTTTTTTCATTCCGTCGTCCTCCTGTTTTTCTTTCTTTCATAATTCACCGTTTTTGCTGCCGTCCCTGCGGCAGCAAAAACGGATCTTTTGTCTTACTTCTTGGAATTCAGCACTGCCTGCAGCAGGGCAAGGGTCTGGTCGTCGTTGAACGCGTTGGAGCTGGAGGTGTCGAAGGTAACGCCGTATTTCGTCTTGCTCTCGCTGATAATCTGCAAGGCGCTGAGATACGCATTCATATCGGCCTCCGCACCCTTGCTGTTGTCATTGACATAGTCGTGATATTTCTTCTGCTCAGCCTCTGGCATGGAATCAAATTTCGTCACAAATCCCATGAGAACCTCTTGCGGGTTGCTTTTGTAGGCCTGCTGGAGCTCCGGGTCGGCGTAATTCGAGTTCAAGTAGCCAGCCGCCACGCCCAGTGCCAACGCAACATTGCTGCCGTAGTCGCTCCCGGTAACAGTGGCCAGGTTCAACGGGCCGGTGCCATCTTCCTTTAGTTTTGTTAAATAGGTTTGCAAGTTGCTCTTCATGCCGCTTGCATTTCCGGCGACATGGAGCACGATTTCATTTGCCAGTTTTGTTTTGGTCTCTTTGTCTAATTTTGTTAGATCGTCTTGCTGATTCTTCGGAACCCCTATTTTATTCAGTATTTTCGTCAATTCTTCTTGACCAATTGCGGTTTTAGCAAGGTTTATGTAGTCATTAGTGGCAAACAGGGTCGAAATTGCGTTGCAGGTATCCGCCAGTTCCTTCTCATGACCGTCCAGATTGGACTTTCTGAAATTCTCCAGCAGGGTCTTATGATTTTCATCCAGCGTGATCTCCATGGCGGGAAGGATGATCGTTCCGTAAGTGCCGTTCGCGTACTTATCCGTGCGGTACTTCACCGTGTGTGCCCAGTCACCGCCGAAGGCGTTTTTAAGCCACGTCTCAACGACATCCGGGTTGCCGGAAGCGCCGACAGCATCGACCCTCGCGCCTGTCTTGTCGACGATCACGCGGCCTGTCACGCCGGGGTTCTGATATTTGCCGATCTCACCGGCGTACAGGATGTTCTGATACAGAGTCTCGTCCAGACCCTCGTTGGTGCGCTTAATGTAGCCGCCGTAGCCCACCGTGCCGATGCCGGCTAAAATGCCGATGATCGCGATGACCACAATAAGCTCCACCAGCGTAAAGCCTGCGCTGCCGCGCAGCTTGTTCCTCACTTGCTTTTTCATGTTGTATCCTCCTCAATATATTTGTTTTCTTTTTGAGAATTATATGAACAGATGATTACTCTGTGGTTTCCCCTTGCGTTTTCCAGTTCAGCACGCCGTAGCCCACGATGCGCGGATCGTTCAGATCGTAGCGCTGGACGGCGACCCTGCCGCCGCTGTTGCCCTCGATGGTGTAAAGGAAATTCCCTTCCACGCACAGCACCGCGCCGACGTGGTCGGGGTCCTTGCCGCCGTCCGGGTCGTTGCGGCCGTCCCAGTCGAAAAAGACATAGTCGCCGGGGATGGGCTTATTGTTGGTGTCACCGCGTTCGCGCCACATACGGCTATCCTTGAATCCCTTCATGCCCTCATCCACGTCTGCGAATCTGGGCGGCGCGCCGATGATGGAGGCTTTCTGCTGATCGGCTGCCCACGAGAGGAAACAGCCGCACCAGGGGGTGTATTGGTTCCAGCCGGGGTGACTCTCGTAGTTATCGATGTACCATTCGGAGAAGTAGCCGCTGCCGCCCTTGATCTCTCCCCTGCTGTCGTACTGTCCGGCGAGGGTCTGCAAAAACGCGAAGCGCGCTTTCTTTTCCGCATCGGTCAAATTGGGCTTTTTCAGCTCATCCAGCTTTTCCTGCGCCTCCACTTTGCCGACGCTGTCACCCTCGATCCCGGTGCGGCAGAAAACGGAGGTGCTGTAGCTGTGCGCCGCGGTCGCGAAGGTGAAGGTCACGAGGCTGCCGTCCAGATCGACCCGCGCGCCGCGCAGGTTGTCGAGCAGCACCTGATCGCCGCTCGTGCCGCTTGTGAGCGTTCCGCTGTTGTAGCGCAGCAGCACCGCGCCGGGAGTGCCGCCGGCAGTCTTTCCCTGTAGCTGCCAGCCGTCGGAGAGCGGCTCCACGCGGTAGATCTTGCCGCTGGCGGAGAGATCCTCCAGCGCGGAGAGCACGATGCGCACGGTCTGCTGCTCGCCCGCCTCCTTCTGCGTTGTTTGATGCACCCGCAGTCCGAGCAGCATCAGCGACGCTGCGGCTGCCAGCACGATGGAGCTGACAGCGACGGTCACCAGCAGCTCGACCATGGTAAAGCCGCTGTTGTTTCGTTTCATCCGCTCGCCCCCCCCTTTTCCGCTGTCAAGTGGGTGATGGTATAGGTGTTGTAGTGGTGCGTCGCCTTGCTGACCTTAGCGGCGTACTTTATGACCTTTGTGGTCGTTCCGTCGGGCAGCGGTTGCGTCGTCGTTTCTTCATCGTAAATGTAAGCGAGCTCCATGCGGATCTCTGTCTTGATGCAAACGGCGCCGTTCGCGCAGGTGAGCGGAAAGGTGCAGGAATTGCTGTCGGTAATGGTGTCATCAGGGTCGTAATTGCAGCTTCTGACCTCTTTCGACACATCTTGAAGATGTGTACGGTAAGCCGTTCTTGCCTTTTCCTCTGCTACCTCTTTCGTGTAATGCTCAGCGGGAAACTCCAAAAGATGTACGTCTTCCGCCAGCGCCACGAATTTTTCGATCTCGCCCTCCGCCTGATAGAGCTGCCGCGTCTGGCGGATGGAGCGCTCCTGCGCCTGATAGTTTTTCAGCGCGGCGGTGCAGACGGACACGGCGACGGCGCACAGCACCAGAACGACGATGAGCACATAGATCAGCGCGTAACCGCCGTTGTCTTTCCAGAGCTTCTTCATGCGCCACCGCCTTTCGGCACCGCGCGGACATAGGTTTCCACTGTAACGAGCGGCTCCGTGTGCTTATCCGATACCGTGACATGATAATAGGGGTTTTCGCCGTCTTTTACCGTTATGACCGTCACATTGGGGAACTCGCTTTCGTGGTAAGCGGGACTTGCCTCCGTGATGCCGTCCTTCATCAGGGTCTCCACGGCGGTACGGACGTTCAGATGGGCTTCCATCACGGCCTGGCTGTGGGCGTTGATCCGTCCTGCCAGAATGAGGCTCGTGCAGATGGGCGCGGAGATCAGGCCGATGATGGCGATCGCCACGACGACCTCCAGCAGCGAAAAGCCCGCTGTTCTCTCTTTCCCGATCTTTTTCATGCCTTGTCTCTCCCAATGGGTCAGTTGAAAATGTCTGTCTTACCGGTCGCGGGCGGCGTTACGCCCGGTTCCTCATAGGTGTTCTGAGCGGACGGCATCAGATACAGCGTCAGGGTCATCTGTCCGTCCAGCAGCTTTTTTTCGCTGTCGTAGTTGAAGGTGGCATACCGGATGGAGGTGATGCGCTCATCCGTTGCCAGCGCGTGCACCATGTTCTTGAACTCCTGATAGGAGGCGTGATAGTACACCGTCAGGTTCAAGCCCTCAAGGAGTGCGCCATCGCTCAAGGCCTGCATCGGCGTGATCTCACCGAAAGAAAACTCGATGTCGCCGCCGCTCCCGAAGCGCTGAAGGAAAATATCGTGCAGCTTCTGGGTGTAGCCCAGCTCCTTACTGCCGGTCCCCAGCGTTTTTTCCAGATACAGCAGATAGAGGATCTGATCTTCTTCCTTCATATCCGCGGGGAAGTTCTCATAAAGCGCGGCGCGGCTTTCCTCGATCGCCGCCTTTGCCGGCTCAAGCTGATCCTGCACGTCCTTGTACATCTCGTTTTCGACGATGGTGGTTTGCAGCGCGGTGATCTGAGCATTTAACTGATCCCGCTCCATGACGTAAGCTTCACTGCGGGGGCGGTAGCCCAGAACATACACCAGAACGGCGACCAACAAGAGCAGGACTGACAGGACAGCCTTCCAGTTTCTACCGATCACTTTCACTGGCCCACCTCCACTTTCTCAACCTTGGCGTCGCGGTCCAGACCCTTGCGCGTCTGCTCCGCCTGGATCAAGGACTCGTCATAGGACAGCACGACCGTCAGGTAATAGCGGTTGTCGGCAGGCTTCTGCGTCTGAGAAGCGCCGGTGTTGAAGATATCCGGGATGCCTGAGCCGCCGGTTTGATTTTTGAGTTGATTCATCAGGATCCACATCAGCAAATCGTTTTCATCCATGCCCATGTTGCCGGAGGTGCCGGATGTACCGGAGGTCTGCTGATTCTTCCGCAGCAGCGCGTTGACCGCGGCCACAGTGGCGGCATCCCGCTGGAACGCCGCGCCGCTGTTGATCTCCTTTTGGAGCATCGCAAGGTCGAGCGCGGTGTTGACCGAGCGGAGCTCGCCCATTTCCTTGGCAAGATGGAGCGCAAGCTTGCCACTCAGCGTCTGATTCTGCCGAATGAGCGCGATCGCTGCGTTGACATTCGTCTTGTTGTCAGTCAGGATATTCAGCAGGTTCGGCAGATATTTGTTCAGCATCACATCGTCGCTCTCATAGAACATGCGGTGCTGATCGGCGTTTTTCCAAATGTCGTCAAAGATCTTGTCGTACAGGATCTGGTCCTTTTCCTCACGGGCGATATCCTCGCGCATCAGCAGGAAAAACTGATACATGGCGGCAGGATCGTTTTGCAGCAGGGACCGGATCGCGTTCTTCTCCTGGGTGGTATTGGAGCGCTTGCGCAGGTCATCCAGCGAGAAGGTCTTTTTCTGCACCGGCCCATAGACGGCTTGCAGCGCGTCCAGCTGGTTGGAGTTCAGGTATTGCAGGCTGAGACGCAGCGTTGCAATATCGACAGACTCAATGCCAGAAGCAGAGGACGTACTGCCGCTGCTGGGCGTGGTAGGCGTGACCGGCGTGCCGGAATTGCCGGGACGGCTCGGAACGCTGGGGGTGCTCGGCGTGCTCGGCGTCGTCGTGCCGGGGTTGCTCGGAGTGACGGGCGGGTTGGGATTGCTCGGCGTGCCGCCGGTGCCGCCTCCACTGCCGCCGCCTCCGGGGAGCAGACCTTGCAGGAAATCAAGGTTATCGGGGGAAATGGTCATGCCGACCTTCTCCATCATGTCGGCGTAGCTTTCGATCTTCTGGATGGTCGCCTCGTCAACGCCCGCGGCACGCAGCAGCGGGAGCACGTCCTTGATCATTTTGCCGGTGATGCCGTTTGACGCGTTGGGGAACAGCTCATCGAGGGAATAGCCGCCCTCGGTGGGAGGTTCTTCCGTACTGCTTTCCTCGGTGCCATCCGCTGCGCTTTCCTCCGTGCCCGGCACGGGGGACTCCTTCCCCGCTTCCTCGTACAGCGCAGCGATCATTTTGTCCGGGGAGTAGGCTTCCCGCGGGCCGATGGTCAGGCTGGAAACGGTGTTGAGGGTCATGAAGGGCACGTCGCGCAGCGCCACGAGGAAATAAGCGGCGTCCTCCTTGCTCTGGAAGGCGACCTGCGCCGCAAGACACAACTCGGTCGTGCTCAGAGCGGTCACCGTTGACTTCTTGGGGAGCTTTGCCTCCAGCTCGCCCAGCACCAGTTCAAGGTTGTCGTTATATGTCCGAACGGAGTCGAATACGGTGTCCCAGTCGGCGCTGTAAGCGTCGTACATACTCGAATAGTTGTGGTAGTTCTCCGCGCAGCCCGCGTTCTGCTGGGCAAGCGCCGTCAGGCGGTCCTGCTGTGCGCGCAGACCGTCCAGCTCCGTGCTCCACGACAGCTTGGAGGTCAGCAGCAGCAGTACGGACGCCGTCAGCGCCGCGCCGCCAAGGAACACAAGACCGTACTGCCACGCGCGGTTGATGGGTGCGCGCGCGCCGGTGATGTGGTTCAGCTCCGGGTCGCCGAAGTCAAGGGCGGTGAGCGCCGCGCCCTGACAGAGCAGCCACTGCGCGCCGTAGTCGGTCTCCGCCATTTCGACGGGGACATTCAGCAGCGACGCGAGCGCCGGGGCAAGCCCCGCCTCCTTCGCCTGACCGCCGGAAAGCACGGCGCTCGTCAGGCGGGCGCGGCCGGGCATGGCGGAGAAGTAGTCGAGCACGATGCCCGCCTCATTGAGGTCGTCCTGCTGGGAATAGCCCCGCTGCAGCAGGCGCTGCAGCTTGACCTGCCCGTTGTGAACGAAGGTCAGCAGCAACAGCTCGCTCTCGGCGTTGATATAGAGGCAGACGCCGTCGTCCGTATCCGCGGAGGACTTCGCGTGCTTTGGCATGGCAAAGTCCGCGTCCACGGCGGTGGCGTGGCTGTGACCGCAGAAATCGACGGCGGCAACGCTCAGCCCCATGCTGTTGGCAAGGGCGTAATAGCGGTGGAGCATCGCGCGCGGCACCGCCCAGAGCTGCACACGCAGATGACGCGCGTCCTCGCGCGCCTCAACGCCCACGCTCTCCCACGAAAGCTGATACTCGCCCGGGTCGATGGGGAAATACTCGTCCATGTTCGCCAGCAGCATCTGGCCGAGGCGCTGCTGCTTCTTCACCGCGGGGACGGTGACGCTCTCGCTGATGACCTGCGTGGAGCAGAGCGAAAAGACCACCTTACGGCAGCGGCGGAACAGCCCCTGCCGCAGAACCGGCTCCATTGCGTCCCGCAGGGCGTCCAGCCCCACGAGCTGACCGTCCTCGACCGCGTTCGGCGGCGTGGGCAGGATGACCTGCTCGGAAATGGCGTCGCTGCCCAGCGTCATCTGGGCGATGCGGATCTCCCGCTCGGTGATCTGCACCACCAGCGCCCTGCCGCTCAGCTTTTGCTTGCTCATAAGTGTTCCCTCCCGGACTGTGGGAATGGCACAGCCGTCCCGAAGAACGGTTCTGCCCCTCCCACAGGCTCTTGTTTTTCTCTCGCGGGCAGGTCCGCGCCTGCCCTTTTCTCTCCCGTGTTACAGCCCAAAAAGGCCAAGATACGCCGCGATGAGCCGGTCGCCCCACAGCGCCGCGACCCAGATGCCCGCGGCAAGATACGGCCCGAACGCCAGCTTGCGGGGCGCGCCGCGTTTCATGCGGATTGAGTGGATGATCGCACCGGAAACGCTGCCGAGGATCATCGCAAGCAGGATGCGCTGCCAGCCGAGCAGCAAGCCCGCCGCCCCCATCAGCTTCACGTCCCCCATGCCAAGGCCATTGCCCTTCGTTACGAACCACAGCAGGAGGAAAAAAACGCTGACGGAGAACATGCCGATGAGATACGTTTTCCAGTGCGCGGTATCGCCTGCAAGCTGCACCGCGCCCAGCAGGAAGATCGCAAGGTTCAGCCCGTTGGGGATCTCGAAGGTGCGCCAGTCGATGAGCGCCACGACCGTCAGCAGGGAGAACAGCAGCGAATACAGCACCGCGCGCAGCGGCTCGGCCTGATACAGCCACGCCGCCAGCAGCCACGCACCGCCATTCAGCGCCTCCACCACGGGGTACTGGGCGGAGAGCCTTGCGCCGCAGGCGCGGCACTTCCCCCCCTGCGCAAGGTAGCTCACGACCGGCAGCAGCTCATACCAGTGCAGACGGTGGCCGCAGGCCATGCAGTGCGAGGGCGTTTTCACGAACTCCTCCCCGCGCGGCAGGCGGAAGATCAGCACGTTGCAGAAGCTGCCGACGCACAGACCCAGCGCCGTCCAGAGCAGCAGCAAAAGACAGGTCATGGGGGAAACTCTCCTTTTTGGTCAGGTCAGGGGTGTCCCCCGCCCGTCCGGGTGATAGGGATACCGGACGGGCAGGGCGTTGTTTCAAATTGCTTGGGGATGATGTAGGGGTGGATTAGCCCTTGGAGGGGTACTTCAGCGTCCAGCCGTCGGCAGGCGTCCACACAGCCTGGTTGGCGTCGCTCTTGAACGTGTTCTTAGACAGATCGTAGTAAGGGGAAATGTCAAGAGTCTTACCTGCATCTTCCGCAGGGTCAACCGTAAAGGTGAGGCCAGTACCAGACGCAGCCTTGTTAACGGTAATGGACTTAATATCCTTGAACTCAGCGTCTTTGACGTGCGCATCGGTATAAGCAAAGACGACGGCGGTCTTGATGGCGTCCAGCTGAGCATAGTCAGCGGCCTCGTTGGCCTTCTTGATGTAGCCGGAGTAAGCGGGAACGGCGATACCGGCGAGGATGCCGAGGATCGCGATGACGACGATCAGCTCAACGAGGGTAAAACCGGACTTGGAACCAAACTTTTTCATAGGAGTTTTCTTCCTTTCTTTGTTTTGCGTCGGATTTTATATCATCGCCATGCGGCACGGGCCCCTATCTCCCGCTCCTGAATACACGGCTTGGATATACGGATTTACAGGTATTTGTCGAATGCCTTGGTCATGTTGATCATCGGCAGGTAGATGGCCAGCACGATGATGACGACGAAGACCGCCATGAAGATGATGATGGCAGGCTCCATCAGGTTGAGGAGCTTTTTGGTGGCCTCATCTACTTCTTCATCATAGTAGTCGGCGACCTTGCCCATCATGCTTTGCAGGTCGCCGGTCTCCTCCCCCACACCGACAAGATTCGACACCATGGGCGGAAAAATACCCGTCCGCACGAGGCTCTCCCGCAGGGGTGTGCCCTCGGCGACCATGCCGCGCGCGTCGCGGATGGCCTCCAGATAGTAGATGTTGCCCATGTTGCTGGCGGCGAGGTCCATGCTGTCCGTCAGCGTCAGGCCGGAGCCGATCAGCACCTCCATCGTGCGGCAGAAGGTCGCGCAGGCGGTCTTCACCGTCAGGTTGCCCACCACGGGCGTCTTGCGGGCGAGCCAGCCGAAAAAGTGCTTGCCCTTGTCGGTCCTGTGAAACAGGACGCCGCCCACGATCAGCGCTGCCAGCACCAGCAGCGGCACCCACCACCAGGACTTGAACCATTCGCAGACCGCCATCACGCCGAGCGTGAGCTTGGGCAGCTCCGCGTCCATATCCTCAAAGGTTTTGAGGAAGTTGGGGATGATCTTCGTCATCATCACGATCAGCACGACGATCATGACCACGATCAGCACGCAGGGGTAGATCATGGCGCTGGTCACCTTGCTCTTGGTGCGCTTGCTGCGGTCGAAATAAAGCTCCATCTGGCGGAAGGATTCCTCCAGATTACCGGAGGATTCGCCCGCGGCCACCATGTTCACCAGAATGGCGGGGAAGATCTTGGGATGGCGGCGCATGGAAGTAGCAAGCGATTCGCCCTTTTCCACGTCCGCCTGCATTTCGCGGATGGCGGCGCGGAGCTTTTTATTGCCGGTCTGCTGACCGAGCATGGAAAGCACGGACGCGACCGACACGCCCGCGCGCAGGATGGAGACGAACTGACGGCAGAACACCGCCATGTCCTTCGCCTTGGGCTTGCCGAGGAACGGGATCTCGATATCGCGGTTGAGGGTGGTCTGCTCCTTAATGTCTAAAATCGTATAACCGGCGCCGCGAAGGGAGCTTTTCGCGGTCTCGATGGACGACGCATCCAGAGAGGAGCGGACGCGCTTTCCGTTTCGATTGATCGCCGTATAGTTGAATCCGGGCATGGAGCCGCCCTCCTTTCTCAGGTCTGCCGCCCTGTCTTGAATTTATCAGGCTCGTTGGCGGCGGCGAGGGCAGTCTCCAGCGAAATCACGTGACGGTCGACCAGATCCTCCAGCGCGTCGTCCAAAAGCTGCATCCCGTACCGCTTGCCGGTCTGGATGGCGCTGACGATCTGGAAGGTCTTGCTTTGCAGGATCATGCTGCGAATGGCGGGGGTGACGACCATGATCTCGAATACCGCCGTGCGGCCGCCGCCGATCTTCGGCAAAAGGGTCTGGCCCACGGCACACTCCAGCACGTCCGCCAACTGGATGCGGATCTGGTTCTGCTGCTCGGCGGGGAACGAGTCGATGATACGGTCGATGGTGTTGGCGGCGCCCTTGGTGTGCAGCGTGCCGAACACCAGATGGCCCGTTTCGGCGGCTGTGATGGCGGTGGAGATGGTCTCCAGATCGCGCATCTCGCCGACTAAGATCACGTCGGGGTCCTGACGCAGCGCAGCGCGGAGTCCCGCGGCAAAGCTGCCGGTGTCCGCGCCCACCTCGCGCTGGTTGATGATACATTGATCGCTCGCGTGCAGGTATTCGATCGGCTCCTCCAGCGTGATGATGTGGCGGCGCTGGGTGTGGTTGATGTGGTCGAGCAGCGCCGCGAGCGTGGAGCTTTTGCCCGAGCCGGTGGGGCCGGTGACGAGCACCAGTCCGCGGGGTTTATCCGCCTGCGCCACCACCACGGGCGGAAGGCCCAATTCCTCGGCGGTGGCAATGCGCAGCGGCAGCAGGCGAAGCGCCAGCGACGTCATGCCCCGCTGACGGAACACGTTGCAGCGCATACGCACCAATTCGTGATAGGTCACGGCGAAGTCCGCCTCGCCCAGTTCATGAAATTCCTTGAGAAGTCCGGGCGTGATCAGCTCCTGCACATAGGCGGTGGTATCCGCCTCGGTCAGCGGGACCTCCCCGAAGTTGGTCAGCTCGCCGTCCAGTCGAAAAATGGGGGGCTCCCCCACCGTGAGGTGAATGTCGGAGGCGTTGCGCTCCAGCGCGTCATGAATGAGTGTTTCCAGGTCGATCATGCGCCGTCCTCCAAAGGATGAGTTTCTTCCGCCACATTTTCAACGCTGATGCGCTGCATCTCGCTGATGGAGGTCGTTCCCTCCAGCACAAGGCGGCGGGCGCTTTCGCGGAGGGTGTGCATCCCCTCGGCGATGGCAGTCTCCCGCAGCGTGCCCGTGTCGCAGCGGTGGGAGATCATCGTGCGCATACGGGGCGTGATCTCCATGATCTCGTAAATGCCGATCCGGTCGAAATATCCGGTACCGGCGCAGCGCTGGCAGCCCACCGGCTCGTAAACCTCGGCGCTGTCCTTCTCCTTCGGCGTCAGTCCCAGATATTCCAACTCATGCTCTAAAAGAACGTGCCGCCGCTTGCAGTTGGGGCAAAGACGGCGCACAAGGCGCTGGGCGATGATGCCGGTCAGCGCGTCGGCGATGAGGTAGCTTTCCACACCCATGTCCAGCAGGCGCGTGACGCTGCTGGCAGTGTCGTTGGTATGCAGCGTACTCACCACAAGGTGACCCGTGATGGACGCCTGCACCGCGATGGACGCCGTTTCCCGGTCGCGGATCTCGCCGATCATGATAATGTCGGGGTCCTGACGCAAAATGGAACGCAGGGCGTTGCCAAAGGTCAGGTTCGCCTTGGGATTCACCTGCACCTGATTCACGCCGTCCACGTTCGCCTCCACGGGGTCCTCCACCGTGACGATGTTCACCATGTCGCTGTTCAGCTCGTTCAATGCGGTGTAAAGCGTGGTGGATTTACCGGAACCGGTAGGTCCGGTGACCAGCACGATCCCGTTGGGATGGCGCAGGATCTCGTCGAATTTTTCCAGTTCCGACCCCGTCAGGCCAAGGGCGCGCTTGCTGCGGCGCAGCGCCTTTTTCTGCGTCAGTCGCATCACGCACTTTTCGCCATAGACCGTGGGGAGCGTGGAAACACGCACATCGTATTCCCGGCGGTCCACCAGGATGGAAAAGCGGCCGTCCTGCGGTCTGCGCTTTTCGGAAATGTCCAGATTGCTGAGGATCTTAATGCGCGCGATGATGGCGGGCAGCAGCTGCAGGTCGTAAGTGGCGGTGGTGTACAGCACGCCGTCCACTCGGCAGCGGACCCGGACCTTGTCCGGTCCGGACTCCACGTGGATATCGGAAGCGCGTTGGCGCACCGCCTGCTCCACAAGGGAGTTCACCAGCACCACCACGGGGGAGGCGTTGACATCCTCCTGAAAGACCTGATCTTCCAGAGAGGCGCTCTCCCGCTCGTTGGTCTGGGTGTAAAGCTCGGCAGCCTCCTGCATCTCCTCGCTGCCGTAGCAGCGGTCGATGGTCACAAGAATGTCGGATGTTGTCGCTAAAAATGGCTTAATGCGACACTTGCTGGCAATGGCGACCATGTCGCGCCCCTTCATGTTCATGGGCTCGTTCATGGCGACATACAGCGTGCCGCTGTCCTCCGGATCAAACTGGAAGGGCATCATTGTATATGTACGCAGGATATCCGGGCGAACCGCCTGTCGGACATCCATGGGGATGGTCATTTCGTAAAGGTGCACCACGGGGGTGCGGGTCAGCGAGGACAGGGCTTCGATGACCTGTTCCTCGGGCAGGATGGCGCGCTCCAAGATCAGCTCGCGGATGGACTTGTTCGTTTCCTCCTGAGCACGACGCAGCTCGTCCGCCTGTTCCGCGGTCAAAAGCTGCTGTTCCAGCAGGTATCGCAGGAGCTTTTCGTTCATGCGCGCCCTCCTTTCTCTTGTTTTTCGGGGCAGAAATTATTTTTGAATCAGTGCTTTTCAAAACTGTGAGACGACAGACCCGCCAGGCTCTCAAACGCGAATGAGCCGCTGACGCGCCTAACGTCTCTTTTTTTATGCTCCCCCTCCCCCGGCGGGGCGGAATTGCCCCGTCGGGAAGAGGTGGTCCGAATCATTGCTTTGTCTTACGCTGTCAAATTACTTGACGTTGATGATGAGGTTCGCGCTGGCGCTGCGGGTGTTGTAGTTGACCGTCACCTTCTGACCGGCAGGGTCAGCGAAGTCGTTGATGCTCAGATCGCCAAACTTCGCGATGAGGTTCGCAAGCTCGGTCACAGCCTCGAGAGAGGTCTTGGCATTGCCAAGCGCCGTGAGGTCGTTCTCCGTCAGCGTCACACCGTTGAGGGTGATGCTCGCGCTGTCGGGCAGCAGGTTCTGCGCCTTGGCAACGATCTTGCCGAGGTACTGCGCAACATAAGTGTCGCCCTTGCTGCCGACGATGTCCTTCATGGTCGGGCTCGTGAGCGCGGCAGCAAGCTGGGCTGCGGTCTTGGTCTGGATGCCATTGGTGGCATTGAACTTCAGGCTGTTGAGCAGATCGATCTTCTTCTGATACTCCGCCTTTTCAGCAGAGCCGCTGTTCAGGATGGAAGAAACATCGATCGCGCCAAGCTTAGTCTCCAGCTTTTCGGCGAGCTTTGCCTTGCCCTCGGTCTTGATGGTGGAAACGAGATTCGCCAGAACCGCACCGTCCTTGGCAGCGGCGGTCTTCTCGTCGTTGAAGGTAAGACCCAGTTCCACAAGCGCGCTGTAGATCAGGTAATCCTTCAGATCGGGGTTCTTCGCCAGCATATCCTTCAGCGTGGCGGAGGAATTCAGCGCAGTATCAAGCTCATCGGCTGCCATCTTGACGATCTCACCCTTGAGGGTGGCAACATCGACCTCAGCCTTTATAGCACCTGCCTTGACCGTGATGGTCTTTTCAGCAAGGATAGCATTGATATCGCCGACCGTCTTGAGATCCAGCGTGATATTGGAGGGCGTAATGGTAGCCGTGGGGTAATTGGAAAGAACCAGCTTAGCCATCGACAGCATCTCGTGGTTGTTCGCCTTATTGACGATCCAAGCCTCGTTGATGTTCTCATCCGCAAGCTTCTCCTTGATCTGCTTCTGGATCAGAGCGTCCACATCGAGCGCGTCGATGTCCTTCTCGATCAGCGGCCACACGGCGTTGATGAGGGCGGTGTTGTCAAGACCCTTGAGGGTGCCGCCGCTGGTGGTGGTAGAGGCAACGATCTTCGTCCAGTTGGTATCGATCCAGCTCTCCACCACGGGCATCAGAGCATTATGGATGCTTTCGACAGTGGTGTTCGTCAGCTTGATGTCGTACTTGGCAAGCGCTTCCGTGACCTCAGTGTAGAGGGTGGGGATCTCCTTCTGCAGACCCTTCTTGGCCTCAGCGACGACCTTATCCTTGGTGCCGTCGTTATAGGTGAACTGCGCGGCGATCTGGTCGAGGCCGTCGTTATAAGCCTTCTGGATGTCCTTGCTGATGTTGAGACGCAGATAGTTGCCCTCGTCATACTTGTACTCCAGCAGACCGTTGCTGTTGAGCGTCGGCTTCACGACCAGCTTATAGTTGTAGGTGTAAGCGTCGGTCTTCGCTGCAATGTCCGCGTTGGGGGCGGAAGTGAATTTCACCTTCAGGTCGATATTGAACTCGAACTTGTCGGTGTAGGCAGTACCCTGCGCCTTCATCTGCTTGTAGATCTCCTTGGAGATGGCAGTGCCGAGGTCCTTGGCGATCTTGGACTTGCTGCCCTCGAGGGTGGTGTTGCCGTCGCCGACATTGATGGTAGCGTAGGTCTTACCGTTGAACACGACGTCCACATCGCCGCAGACATAGTTGCCCTTGCCGTCGTGGAAGTTCGCCCACAGGCTCTTGCCTTCCTTCTTGAGAAGGTCGACGACCTGCGTCTTGATCGCCTGCAGGGAGTTGCTGGTGAGATCGATGCCGGTCTCGTTCTTGACAGCGTCCTTAACGCTGGTCAGGAAACCGTCGATATCGTCGGGAGTGGGCTTGCTCGTGGTGCCGGTGATGATCGCGTTGGCGAGCTTGTTCGCCTGCTCGATGGCGGAGACGACCTGACCGTCCTTGACCTCGAGAGCGACGTTCCAGGTGACCTCGCGCTCGGTCTTGTTGTCGCCGGAGGTGAAGTTTGCCTTCACATCCTCGACCTTGACCATGTCGTTGACAATGTTCTTGACCTGCTGGAGCTGCGCGTCCGTCAGGTACTTGTTGTCCTTGTTGACCTGATCAACGGCGCTGACAACGGCGTTCTTCATGGCGTCGAATCTGTCGTTGACCTGCTTGACAGACTTGAGAACGGCATTGCCGATGAGGTCCTCGGAAACGACCACGGGCGCCTTCGCCTGCCAGACGGCGTACAGGGTGATAATGGGATAGGCAGCGGTCAGCGTGACGGTGCTGCCGGCGGGGTATGTCGCAGCCGTGGCGGTCTTTTCCGTCGCCCAGCCCAGGAAGTTGTAGCCGTCGCGGGTGGCGGTAGCGGTCACGGGGAAGCTGTAAGCGGTGCTCGTCGTCGTCGTGGAGACGGGAGACGCACCGATCAGCGTGCCGCCGTTGGCGTCAAAATACAGGGCATAGGTGTAGGCAGTCACAGGGGGGTTCACCGGGGGATTCACCGGGGGATTCACGCTCGGGGTGTTATCCGGCTTCGCGTTCTGCACGAGGTGAGACATACGGTAGATCACCGCTGCCACCTGCGCACGGGTAGACAGATCGTTCGGGCGGAACGTACCGTCCTCAAAGCCGTTGACCAAGCCGTGACGCTGGCACTGCTTGACCGCGGCGAGCGCATACGCGGGGATCGCGCTCTCGTCGACCATGACGGAGAGCGAGCCGCTCTCGGGCAGAGTCACCTTCCAGGCCTTGCGATAGAGGTCGAGGTAACGCTCGATCATGGCGCACATCTGCGCGCGGGTGATGGGATCGTTCGGGGCGAACTTGCCGTTGCCCACGCCGTCTACGATCTTGTTGGCAGCCGCCCAGTTGATGGCATCAGTGTACCACTCGCCGGGAGCCACATCGGTGAATGCGCTCTGGCTGCGATCACCCTTCGCACCGTGGAAACGGAACAGGACCGTGACGAACATCGCACGGGTCATGTTATCCGCGGGGGCGAAGGTCTTGTCCGCGACGCCGTTGAAGTAACCCTTCGACGTCACATAGTCTACGAACTGGTAGTACCAGTCGGATCTGCTGACGTCCGTGAAATCGTCAGCTTTTTCCGCCAGCGCTGTGGGCACCAGGGAAAAGACGATGCACAATGCCAGCAGAGCACTCAAGATACGCTGCTTTTTCATCTTCTTAACCACTCCTTTTTTTTACTGATGATCTTCGAGTACCGCAAAAGGGTGTCAGCGTTTCCGCCCCAAGCGCTGCTCGCAGCATCCAAAACCTGTCCCTGTCCGGGCGTGCGGATAGACGCACGTACTGACAGTAATACAGTCTACATAAAGTCTATCAGATATTTTCTCTTTTTGCAAGCAGTTCTTGCTTTTTTTTCTATATCCTTCCAGGGGTCTTACATTCGAAAATGAATCGCCGCGAATTGCTCGGACAAGTCTCACGTGAGACCGCCCTATCCTTCTTCAAAACAGGAGAACGCCGGATAGTAGCGCAGCGGGATGGGCTGTCCGAGCGCGGCGGAGCGATTCTTGAGGATCTTGAGCTCCAGCTCGCGGGGGTCCTTACGCTTTTCCTCGTCGATGTTGAAGCCGGGCCGCCCCGCCCCGCGCGCCTGAAGTCCCAGCAGCACGTCGGCGGAGTAGTCGATGCCGCCGGATTCCTTGAAGGCGTTCATGGAGACTTCCAGATTATAATTCTCGCGGTTGAAGGAGGAAATGGCGAGGATGGTCAGCCCGTGCTGGCGTGAGAGCTTTTTCAGCGCGCAGACGATGCGGTCAAGGTTCTGCTTGTCCGTGAAATGGACGTCCACCGGGGCGATGATTTGGAGATAGTCGATGAGCACCACCGGCTTTTGTCCGGTCTCGGCTATGTGGCGCGCGACCTCCGCGCGGATGTAGTCCAGCCCCGTTTCGTGGTCGCCCTCGCGGAAATAGAGGTGCTTTGCATAGGAGGCGTAGCGCGTCTGCGCCAGCTCCAGATGCGCGAGATCCTGCGCACTGTAGCCCGCCCAGCGCCTGCCGTCTAAAACACCGCGCGCGGTCTTGGCAAGGCGGCGGCGCGCGGAGGTGTCGAGCAGGAAGGATTCGCGGGAAACGGAACGAGCCATCAGCTCCCATGTCATCATTTCAAGGGAGAAAATGAGAACGTCGCGCCCCTGCGTGGCAAGCTGATCGGCGATCTGCATACAAAAGGCGGTCTTGCCCAGCGAGCTGACCGCACCGATCACATAAAGTCCGTCGTAAAGTCCGCCGTCCAGCGTCTGATCCAGCCTCTCAAAGCCGGTTTTGAGCGCGGGGCGCTTTGCCTGCGCCTCGATATAAGCGCGGAATGCCTCCATCTGCCCCGCGGCGGAGGTCTCGGCATAGGGGGGCGGCTGCTGTGCCTGCCGATCCTCGACCGCCTGCGCCAGAAATCGCGCCGCGCCCTCGCGGTCGACGCAGAGAAATTCGTTCAGATCCTTGCCGGTGGGAACGCCCGGGCAGCGGTACAGCCACGGAAATTCCTCGGCGAGGGCGGCTGCCCATGTTTCCCCTGCCGCGTCGTTGTCCGTCAGCAGCAGGATGGGGGCGGGTCGATCCAGTCCGCGCAGCAGAGCCGCCGCCTTTTCGCGGTTGCCCGAGCCGTTCAGCGCGGCGGCCCGATAGCCGAGCTCCTCCGCGGAAAGCGCGTCGAAGGTGCCCTCAAGTAGGAAGACCGGCTCTTCCCCGCCCGCAGTCAGCAGCTCCGGCTGAAAGAGCGGCGAAGGCTGTCCCTTCTCGTTGAGATAGCGCTTTTCCGCGACGGCGCGGCGCACGCAGCGCCCGTTTTCGCATGGCAGGACCACGCAGTCATGCTCAGGGTCGTAGCCAAGGCGGAATCTCGTCACCGTGGCGTCGGAAAGCCCGCGTTTGGCAAAATAATCGGTTTTTCGGCGGTGAGAAAAGCAGCTTTCGGGGTAGGAGGCGGGCAGCGTTTCCCTGCTCAGGCGGTCAGCGGGGCGCGCTTCTCCCGCGTCGCCGTGCCCGTAGCGCTTGCTCGCAAGCGATAGAGCGTCGTGCGGCGAGGTGAGGTTTTCGTCGATCGCCAGCAGATCGAAGAGGTCATAGTCCGCGCCGCAGGCGAAGCAGTGTACCTTTTGCCGCTTTGCGTCGTATCCCATGGAGGGATCGCGGTCGAGATGCGTTGGGTTCAGGCAGCGAAAGCGCTTTTGCGGGTCAATACCCCGGTCGTAGAGATAGTCAACGATGCGGGGGCGCAGGTCGTTAAAGGTGTCAGGCATAGGCTCCCCTCCTTTTCTGCCGTTATTATAGCATAAGACCCCGCGGAGGAGCGATTCCCGCGAGGTCTGTAAGATATCTTAAGATATCAATAAGGGGATTTTCGGTAAAAATGGAAAATATGAAAAAAGTTAGATGAAACAAATATAAAAGTATGATTCGACAGAAAATATCTGTATAAAAGTTTGAAAAACATGGAAAAATGGCTTGGGTGATTTTGGGTCTCCTGCACGACTTGAGGTCGGCTTTGCACGAAATGAAGTCGTCTTAGCACGGCTCGAAGTCGGAATTGGACAGGCTGTGACCCTCGTTTTTTTCACAGGATGGGCACAGACGGTGGATAACTTCCGTGAAAAGTAGGCGTTTTGGTGGGAAAATCGGACTTTTGTCGTCAAATTTCCGTTTTTTTGTGGATATCTTTTCCACGGATGTTTTGTCTTCCAATCAGCGGCCGCGCAGAAATTTGAGGAATTCAGACGTGGTTTCGTGCAGTTGCTGAGGGGTCACTGCGTGCTCTGGGGCGGCTTTTTAGCGGGCTTTTTCTTCGTCTCGATCTGCTTGACCGTCTTGTTTTTTTCGATCTGCTGGATGTAGCTCTGCATGGTGGCGTCAATGCCGACGTTCATCTTGCTGCCGAGGAAGGTATTGATGTCGTCATAGTCGAAATCCATGTGGATCGAGCCGCCCGAGACGTCCTCGATCTCCTCCACCGCCTTATTGAACGGGCGGATGATCGCCTCGTCATAGTTGCGGTTTTTGACGTCCTCCTTAGTCGGCAGGCCGATGTAGTGGATGATGTCCTGAATTTTTACGCGGAAGCTGCCGTCGTCATCGACGGGCGCTTTCCGCGCGCGGTAGAAGAGATAAAACGCCATGCGGTAGGCATTTTCGCTCAGATGACCCATCCAGTCGGGGATCAGCTGGTAATACTGGGTCAGGAAGTGGCGCACGTTCTCGGCGAAGGAAATGCGCACCTCGCCAGTGTACTTTTTGATGGATGCCTCGGTCGCCAGATGAGTGATATAAAAGGATTCAAAATACTTTTTGAAGGATTCCGCAGTGATCTTCATGCCTGTGATGGACTGCATATCCTTCTTGATCTGGCGGTAGGCGGCGTCTCTGGATCGCAGACCCGCCCAGTCCATGTACTCTTCAATGGAGAAGGTCGCGGTGTTGTTTCGCCAGTTGTCAGCGTTGCCGCGCATCAGAGTGTAGATCAGCAGGCGGTGCGCCGTCCAGGAGAGATTTTTCGTGTATTCCGCGACGGCCTCAAAGATGATGGTCATTTCGTAATCCTTGTTGCGGTAGCGGATGTTCTGGTTGCCGTAGGCGTCAGGCTCGGAATAGGTCACGGTGATGCCGTTGGAGGAGGGATGAAATTCCCTGCCGCGCTTCATATTCGCCCAGACGCCGCAGATGAAATAGGTGGCGGGGCTGTTGCCCAGCACATCATATTCCTGCACCCTCGCGGTGACGGTCTTATCAAAAATATCCAGCAGCGTGGCGGCGAACGTGACGGTCTCCGACGCGCCGATGGTCACCGCCTCTGCCACCGCCTCCGGCGAAGACAGATCGTGTGTCTGAAGATAACTGTCCATCAGGGGATAAATGTCGCCGAAGTCAAAGACGTTCATCTGATTTTTGAACTTTCTGGGGTGCTCTTTTTCCAGCGGCTTCAGCTTGTTGTATGTATCCAGCATTTCCTGAAACTGTTCGGATTCCAGAAAACGCAGGGGGGTGTCCTTCAATTGCTCTGCCGGTTCGGGGAACTGGGACATGGTGCGACCCTCCTTTTGCGAAAAGATTGCTTTTTTAGAACCTTAGTATAGCATAAGTTGAAAAAAAGGGAAAGAAAAAGTTTTTTTTCGCAAATCGCGAGAAAAATATTCTCATCGTTCGGACAGGTCTCACGTGAGACCTGTCCGAACGGCGCGTTATTTGTCCGTCAGCAGCGGCTGCCGTTGATGATCTTTCGGATCTGGCGCTCGCTAAGGCGGAATTGGGCCGCGAGACTTCGGTAGTTAGAGCCATTAAACATGGCGCGAATGTCCCGATCGCGGGCGCCGCGCTCCAGCGATTCCCGCTTGGGAACGTACAGCGTTTGTCCGCCGCACAGCAGCGTCAGGTGGACGAACGCCTCCATACCGATGGCGTCCACGATGTCTCGGTACTCCTCTGGGATATCGTCCGTGCGGATGTGGCGGGCAGGGGGGATGCAAGTGGTAGACATAACATTTTTTCCTCTCTGAAATCAGGCGTGAAACAGGATGAGTTCCTAAGTCTCACGTGTGACTTGTCCGGCTTTGTCCAAAGAACTGTTTCTACCATTCAGCGCCGCCGAGGGAGGCGTTGTATCCTTCGATCAAACAGAGCGGAAAATTTATTCCTTTTCGCGAGAGAATATCGCTTGTAAAAACAAAGAGAAAATTGTCCAAGTGTCGCCGCTGCCGTTCTGAGCTTTTCCAGAGTGATGAGAAAAAGGGCGGAAGACCGACTTGGAAACGTGCAGTTCGCTGTGTGTAATTTTCGGAATTCCGACGTGCTCTCGTGCATGATGTTTTAGGCAGATGTTTGGGAAAGTACGACTTGAAAATGTGCAGATGAGAAGAAAATCAGTTCCAAGGGATTGGATATCGGAGCGTGATTAAAACACCAGATGTAGTGAATTTGGACAAGTCTCACGTGAGTTTTTGTGGGAAGGCGTTCCGATTTCGGCAAGAAATCGAAAGAAGTCTGCACGAAACCAAGTCGGAAATCAGCTGGAACAGGGAAGCGTGGGTGCACGAAACTAAGTCGGAATTTGTCAGAAGCAGGGGAGAGCGCTGCACGAAATCGAGTCGGAATTCGTCGGGGAAAGGGGAAAGCGGGCGCACGAAACCAAGTCGGAACTCGTCGAGAAGATGGAGGAGATGCCGCACGAAACCGAGTCGGAATTCGGCGAAAGCGGGGGAGAGGCGCTGCACGAAATCAAATCGGATTTCACCGGAGCGATCACCGCTGATCGGGGCAGGGGAGGGGGAGGCCTTTCTTTCCCGGTGCGGCGTAAAGCCCTTCGCGCAGAAGATGACCATTTACCTCAAATTGAGATCGTTGCGATGGTCGGTGCGTTCTATCGCCTGCTTGACATGGTGCACGAATTTTCAATGCTGCGCACGCGCTCGGTGTGGAGGCAAAAGAGATCGCGCAGTATGCCGACAGATGTATGTTCTGTGTGTCCGAGGATTTTGGCGCGCCGATCGGCTCACTGGTCTGCGGGAGCAAAGAATTCATTTATGAGCTTCGCCAGACGCGCCTCCTGCTCGGCGGAGATCTGCGCCAGGGCGGCGTTGCTGCTGCCTCCGAGATCTATGCGCTGCGGCACAACATTCTCCTTTTGAACGAGGATAACCGCCGAGCGGAGAAGCTTGCCGAGGCGATTCAGGGCTTGGACGAGACCCGCGTTCGTCGGGTGTTCCATCTGGGAATTTCTGAAGAGGACTGCGGTAAGGACAATTCAGATCTTCAAGACCGTTGACTGCGAAATGACGCAGTAAACGGCAGAGCGCAAGGATAAGAGCGATCCCCGAACCGGTCTGACAATGAACGGTTCGGGGATCCTTTTGTGTTTATGGACTTGGCGGGCTTTACCGGGGGAGGGGAGGGGAGGGAGGTCGGCTGCTTTTTTGCTTTTTCAGTATTGCGATGCGCTCCCGCGCGCGTTACGACGGAAGTTCGTGCTTGAGGTTGCGAAGATGCAGATAGACCGTGTTCTTTGAGATCCCCAAACTGGCGGAGACATACACGACTGCGTCCTTGATGTTGAAGATGCCCTGTTGGTAGAGCTGGCGGATGATCTCCTTATTGCGGTTGGTGGAGGGGATATTCGGCGACGCGGAAATGCTCTCTTTCGCCTTTGCCATCGCGGTGGAGATGACCTCGTCAATGTCGGCATTGAAGCTTTCGGTCTCTCGGGATATGGTCAGGTCAGAGGTGGTGGGGAGGAATGTGGAGATGAACTGCGAGAACGGCACGTCGCACTGGAAGTTCATGCAGACAAGTCCGATGATGCGCTCCCTCTCGCCGATCACCGGGATCGTCACGGATTTAAGGGTGCGCCCCTCCCGCCTGTTGAAGTAGACCATGGAGTGCGGGGTCTGGCTTTTCTGAATGTCGTGCAGCATGGAGAGCGCCAGGTCGGTGATCGGCGCGCCCACCTCACGCTTGGTGTAATGACCGTTGATGATTTTAATTACAGAGTGGCTCAGCTCCTCCAGACTGTGGAGCACGATCTCATAGCTGTCGCCAAGATAGAGCGCGAGACCGTCCAGCATATATTGGTAGGATCGAAGGATCTCACGATCCACTTCTGTCAGCTCAAATTTTTTTGGTGCCACAGGTTTTTATCCTTTCTTGAACAAATCTTTTCTCTATTATACCGCCAAAAATGGCAAAGTGCAACAAAAACCTAATAAAAATTAATGCAAATGAGATAATTTAACATGAATGAGAAAAAAACTATTGACTAAATTATAATTCATTGCTAAGCTAAAGTTAACCTGACCGGCAGCCTATTTCATATGTGTGTGCTGGGCTGCCGGGGCAAGAAATACTATGCCGCGCCAGCGGCAGGATGGGAGACAATTTATGGAAAAAATCGAAACGACTCAGGCACCGGCCGCGATCGGCCCCTACTCTCAGGTAGTTTGCATGGGCAGGGCGGTGTTCACCTCCGGTCAGATCCCGGCTGTTCCCGAAACCGGCATTATTCCTGAGGGCATTGAGGCGCAGGCGCACCAGTCCTGCAAGAATGTGGCCGCCATTCTGACCGCTGCGGGCAGCAGCATGGAAAAGGTCGTCAAGACGACCTGCTATCTGGCGGATATGGCGGACTTTGCCACCTTCAACGCCGTTTACGAGCAATACTTCACCCAGAAGCCCGCGCGCTCCTGCCTGGCGGCGCGTGCGCTCCCCAAGGGCGTGCTGTGCGAGATCGAAGCGATCGCAGAGCTCGACGCCTGAAAACGATCCGATAAACCACATTCTATCTGAAGGAGGAAATTACAGTGAAAGCAAAGAAAGAACTGTCCACGGGACTGGCACTGCTCGGCTTCTTGCTGCCGCTCGCGGTGCTGCTGACTCTCATTTTCCAGGGCGTAAGCATTATGCTCGGCCTGACGGCGGCGATTTGCGTGGAGGGTCTCTTCGGCATCTACCTCGGTTACTCCTGGGATGAGCTGGAAGAGTCCGCCATGAAGGGCATTGGCCGCGTCAACCAGACTGTGATCGTGATGATCCTCATCGGTATGCTCATCGGCGTGTGGATCTCCGCCGGCAGCGTGCAGACCATGCTCTACTACGGCGTGAGTCTCATCAACCCGAAGGCATTCCTGCCGATTGCTTTCATCATCTGCATCATCACCTCCATCGTCACCGGTACCTCCTGGGGCACCGCGGGCACGATGGGCATCGCACTGATCGGTATCGCGCAGGGTCTCGGCGTTCCCGTTGAGATGGCGGCGGGCGCGATCATCTCCGGCGCACTGGTCGGCGATAAGCTCTCCCCGCTGTCCGATACCACGCTGCTGGCCTCCGCGACCTCCGGCGTCAAGCTGTTCGACCACATCACCTCCCTGCTTTTCGTGACCGTTCCCGCCTCGCTCATCTCCATCGTGGGGTATGGGCTGCTGGGGATGCGCTACGCCTCGAGCGACGTTGACCTCTCCGCCGTGAAGGTCCTCTCCGACAGCCTGCTCGGCTCCTGCCATGTCAGCGTGCTGATGCTGGTGCCGCTCCTGTTCGTTCTGGTGCTCTCCGCCATGCGCAAGCCCACCATCCCCGTCTTTGCCGGAGGTCTGGTCATCGGCTGCATCTGGGCGATGGTCTTCCAGGGTGCTTCCCTGAACGATGTGATCTCCGCTGCCATCAACGGCTTTGTGAGCGCAACCGGCAATGCGGATGTGGACAAGCTCCTCTCCCGCGGCGGCGCCCTCAGTATGGCGGAAACGATCTTCCTGTGCATCGGCGCGGGTTTGTGCTCCGGTATTTTCGAGCGCACCGGCGTGCTCCATCGCCTGATGGACAGCCTGTGCAAGGTTGTCAAGTCTGTCGGCGGTCTGGTGCTTTCCCTGACCGTGACCGGCATTGTGCTGATGTTTGGCGGCGCGGGTCAGTCCTGCACCCTCAGCCTTCCCGCCATCGCGTTCAGAAACGCGTTCGACGATATGGACGTCAATCCCTGCGTCATGTCCCGCACGCTTGAGTGCACGGGAACCGTGCTCGGCTCCATCGTGCCCTGGGACGCCTCTGCCATCCTGTATACGGGTCTGTTCGGCGTGTCCGTCGCCCAGTATCTCCCCTTCAACCTGATCGCGCTGCTCTCTCCCATTCTCGCGGTCGTCACGGCGTTTATCGGCTTCGGTGTGTTCAAGAGCAATGAGACGGTGCATTTCACGCTCAAGTGCAAGAAGTACGACAAGCAGACCGGCAAGCCCCTCTAAGGAGTGCGCATATGACAGGAATCGAACTGGAAGCTGCCCTGACAGCCTTTCCGCGCAGCAGGCTGTGCGATTTTGCTACCCCTGTGCACCGTCTGCCGCGTCTGGAGCGGAAGCTGAATACCTGCCCGCTCTACATCAAGCGCGACGACCTCAACGGCGTCGGCTCCGGCGGCAACAAGGTCCGTCCGCTTGAATACCTGCTGGGCGAGGCACAGGCGCAGGGCTGCGATGTGGTGATCGCCTCCGGGCAGGAGAACTCCAACTTGTGCTCTATCGCCGCATCCGCCTGCTGCCGGCTGGGGCTCAAGTGTATTCTGGTGCACAACAACGATCAGCCCACGCGCCTTGCGGGCAACATCCTGCTCAACAAGCTCTCCGGCGTGGAGGAGCACTATGTGGGCCCCATCCCGGAAACGGAACGCAACGACTATGTGGCGGCGCTGGCTGAGCGCTTGCGTCAGGAGGGGAAAAAGCCCTTTGTCGTGGAAAATGGCGCGACCTCCGTTCATGCTGCCGTCGGCTATTTCCACCTGCCGATCGAGCTGGTGAATTCTCCCGCCGGCGCGCAGATCCACGATCTGTTCGTCCCCGGCGGGAACGGCGGAATGGCAGCGGGCATCGTGTACGGCACAGCCCTTCTGGGTGCACCCTTCCATGTGCACGTCGTCTCTGTGGAGAACACGAAGGAGGAGCTTGAGAGCATACTCGACGATCTTTTCCGCGGATTGGAGCGCTACACCGGCCTTACGCCTCCTGTTCCCATCTCGTCCGTCATGACCGTTCACGGGCAGTACCGCGGCGACGGCTGGGGAATTCCCACCGAACAGTCGGACGCGATGATCGAGCAGATGGCGCAGCTGGAGGGCGTGCTCCTTGAGCGCATCTACACGGCCAAGACGGCTTGGGGTATGTGCGATCTGCTCCGCCGCGGCGAGGTAAAAAGCGACGGTGCGTGCCTGGTCCATTCGGGCGGCTTCGCCTCTCTCTTCTACCAGTACGGATAAAGGTACAGGCACCTCAAAAGGCAATAGAGAAGTCTCTTTTGACCGGCAGCACGACTTGCACAGTGCTGCCGGTCAAGCCTGTTCAGGGGCAGGCGCAGCACACGTTTTTCCGCGCAAAGGTCATAATTCCAAGGCATTTTCTGAAATTCGGCGTATCGTGCTGCAAAAGCGGCGTTGTCCAGAGAAGAAAAAAATCCGACGCAAATGCGTCGGGTTTTTTTGTATAGGACCCGTTTTGGGCGGTTTTTGTTTTCCGTAAGTCAGTCGTCCAAAACCATTTTGAGCGTCTCCACGGTGCGGCGCAGCTCCTCCAGATTTTCAAGGCAGGTGTCAAGCTTTTTCCTGGCGGTGTCCTTGTCCACGTCCGTGCTGAGATCCAGCTCCTTCAGTTGGGCGATGCTGCGCCGGACCGATCTTCCGAAGGAGTCGACCGTCCGCAGGGGGTTGGCGCTCTGGGCGGGCTTTGCCGGGGGAGGGGGGAGTTCTCTTGCCTTTGCCCATGCGATGGCGCGGTGCACCAACGCGGGCAGGTCGCCCTTGGCGTCGTTCCGGGCAACATACTCCTCTACGACGGGCTGAAGATGGATGTTTTTCTGACGCGCCAGCTCATAGGCGTCGGTCATGGTCATCTGCCCGTTTTCCGCCCACGCGGTAACGGTCTCATCCAGATTCAGAAGATCCAGATACCGCTCCACGGTGGCGCGGCTCAGATCGACCTGAGATGCCATCAGCTCCGACTGCTCCTTCACATTATCGGGGAGCCCGCCCTCTTCCGCCAGCGTGCTGCGCAGGGTCTCCAACTGGCGCGCCATGTCGAAGGCGGAGATATTCCGGCGGTGGATGTTGGCGCCCATCAGCGCCCGCAGCTCGGAAAGCTTACTGTCGTAATGGCGGATCTTGCAGGGCACGGTGGCGCGGCCCAGCTTTCGGGAGGCGTGGACGCGCCGGTGACCGCTGATGATGCGGTAACGGCCTTCCGTGTCCGACGGGGTGACGATGATATCCTCCAGCAAGCCGTCCTTCTCCATGGAGTGCATGGTGGAGAGAAATTCCTCATCCTCCGCCATGGAAAAACGGTTCAGGGGGTTATCCTCCAGCGCGTCCAGCGGGATCTGGTGGGTGAATTCACCGTTCACGGCGCTGGCATTGGCAGTGGTCTTTTGCAGCGTGGAGAAAATGGAGGGATTCTTCTTGCTCGCCATTCATCAGCCCCCCATTCTTTCAAGCATTTCGTCGCACAAAGCGGCATAGTCGACAGTCGCGGCGCAGCGGGGAGAGAAGAAGCAAAGGGGTTGAAGCGCCAGAGGCGCTTTTTTGACGTCAATATTCTTGCGGATGAAGGTGCGGAACGCAAGATCGGGCAGCATGGCAGGGAAGTGGGAGATCATTTCCTTATCGAGACTGGAGCAGACCTCCACCGCCGTCATAAAGATGCCCAGCACCCGAATGTCGGGGTTGGCGATCTCGCGGACGGACTGGATGGTTTCCAGCATCACGTCATAGCCCTCGATGGAGTTCTTGTCCACCTTGATGGGGATGAGAACATACTCAACGGCGACCAGCACGTTGATGTTAAACAGGCTTTCGAGAGAAGGGGAGCAGTCGAAGAATACAAAATCGTATGTATCGGGAAGCTGCGGCAGCAGGCGGCGCAGGGTGGTGTCCCTGCCGAAGGGCATTTCCTGCATGGCTGCCAGAGCCGGCGCCAACAGACCGCCGCCACGGATGAGATCCAGATGCTCGATACTGGTGTGGCAGATGGTGTCCGCCAGGACGGCGGTTTTGGATACGATCACGTCGGTCAGGGTGAAGGGGGACACGTCCGTCAGTTGGAGGTTGCTGGTGGCGTTGCCCTGAGTGTCCATGTCCACGATGAGAACCTTCTTGCCGCGGCGAACCAGCTCGCCCGCCAGATTGATGGCGCTGGTGGTCTTGCCGGTGCCGCCCTTCTGGTTCATGACAGCGATCGTTTTCATAACTGGCTCCCCCCGTTCTTTTCCAGCTCCTCAATGCTGGCGACCTGCTCCAGCACGCTGTCCAGGATCAGCTGGCTCATGCTCATGTGCAGCTTGGCGGCAGCCATCTTGATGCGTGCCCGCTCGTCCTCCGTGGCGTAGACCAGCAGCTTGACCTTCTTTTCCTGTTCCATCGACAAGACCTCCGTTCGTGCGTCGTTTGATGTCGGTATCTGAAAGTTTCGGTAGGATCGTTTTTGCGGCTGCGGACAGTCCCACAGCGATCGTTCATTGAGGATATTATGACATTATAATGTCATGCCGTCAAGAGGAGAATGGTCGAAATGATGTCATAACGAAAAAATTTTTACTGCATATTGATGGCGTGTCGTGATTCTGAGAGTTAGGTCGGAAGCGTTCTTCCAAAATTTGATGAATAATAGAAGAATAGGGGGGAGCAAATATGATTTATTTCAAAGATTGGGAGATCTCACACGACGGCAGTATTCTGGCACGCCAGTACGACCACCTTTCCCGTGTGCTGCTGGTGCGGGGGGCGCCGCAGGGCTATGACTGGGAGATGCGGGTACGGAAGGGGGACTGGTACGAGGTCATTCCCCTGAGCCCCATGGAGGGGGACGTGGGCTGTGTGCTGACGGAAAAGCATCTGGCGCTGTGGGGCTGGTACAGCCTGCAGCTGGTGGGAACGCTCCGCACCGACGGCGTGACCGTACAGCACAGCAATGTGATCAGCGTTTTTGTGGCGGAAAGTCTGACGGACGGCGAATGGCCCGCCTCGCCCGGCGAGTTCATCCGCTTGGAGTCCAATGTTCGGGAGATGAATGGTCATCCGCCCATCCCCGGTGAAAACGGCTTTTGGATGCTGTGGGAACTGGATAGCCACAGCTACAAGGAGAGTGCTTTCCCACTGCCGAAGGGACTGGATGGCGTAAACGGCAAGGACGGCGTAAACGGCAAGGACGGGACAGACGGAAGAAATGGGACAGACGGCAAGGACGGCGTGGACGGCAAAACGCCGATTCGCGGCGTGGACTACTGGACCGAGGACGATGTAAGCGCCATGCGGGAATACATCGAC
>OGIL01000332.1_pt1 | contig 29611 bp, 21 predicted proteins | sample 1571751 | NCBI WGS metagenome assembly OGIL01 (sample SAMEA2581964, study PRJEB24529) | metagenome | biome: Human gut stool | place: China | collected 2011 | reverse complement strand
CTTTGTTTGCAGAAATGGTCTTGTAACTTAAAGTATCCACTCTTAATTGTTTTTTTAAATGTTACTACTAAATGTTTTGCTTCACCACGAATTAGCCACCTCGGACAAAGGGAGATTAACTCGCTATGAATTAAATGCTTATCCTTATGAGATAATAATCGGCTTGCAAAGGTACGGATTTTCTTATAACTGGCAAACGTTTTCTTCTTTTTTTTAAATTGCACTTGGCTGATATACAATAAAAAGAAATTATCTTCCGGGGATAATCACACCACCCCGGAAGATAATTCAAAAGCTCCTTGCCTGTGTCCGCAAATGCCTATGGACAGAGGTTTTCGGAAGTCACGCCAAAGGACACCGGACTTCAGTTACCGGACAATGTCTTCCGGAAACACCGGCGGCATAGTCACCCGTTTCCATGTTTCGTGAAACCAGGTGTTCAGTTCATTTCCGTTCAAATCTTTTTCGATAAAATACTTCAGATACATCACACCGCCCGCACCCATTTCAAACTCAAGGATATTATCCTTATTGTCCAGCATGGGCAAGTGGATATTCTTCTCAATGCTCTCCTTGTAGGCAGCCGCCGATATTTGCCGGTACGTGCCATATCCTGTGATAATGGCGTCCGTACCGGGGCGTATCGTAAAGTTAACGATGCGTCCGTCGTCACTCAGCACCTTGAACGTATTACTCGGCTTCAGCACTCCGGGAATATCCGGATTTTCAGACACATAATGACATAACTGCCAAATACCTTGCAGATGCGCAGGCTCAAAAGCGGCCTTATCCTGCGCCCGGACTCCTGTTACCGCAAGCAGCACCACTGCCAGCATGGTAAAGAAATAATTCTTTTTCATATTCGTATGATATTGGTTAACGTCATGCCATTCCTGCTGACACAAATATAAAGATTTATTTTGAGAAAATAACAATTTATCCTATAAAAAAAGACCCGCATAAACTTCTATTTATGCAGGTCTTTCCACCGAATATTATATTTCGCTTTGCGCCGATTAGAATTCTGCGTTACGCGGAGTGCGAGGGAACGGTATCACGTCACGAATATTAGTCATACCGGTCACAAACAGCAACAGACGTTCGAATCCAAGTCCGAAACCGGAGTGGGGACATGTACCGAACTTACGGGTATCAAGATACCACCACATATCCTTCATCGGAATATGAAGCTCTTCGATGCGGTTCATCAGCTTGGCATAATCGGCCTCACGCTCGGAACCGCCGATTATCTCTCCAATCTTCGGGAAGAGCACATCCATGGCACGCACCGTCTTACCGTCTTCGTTCTGCTTCATATAGAACGCCTTGATCTCCTTCGGATAATCCGTCAGGATAACCGGACGTTTGAAGTGTTCTTCCACCAGATAGCGCTCGTGCTCGGAAGCCAAGTCAACCCCCCAGTATACAGGGAACTCAAACTTATGACCTTTGGCAACAGCCTCTTCCAGTATCCTGATACCTTCCGTATAGGGCAAGCGAACGAAGCTCTCTTTCAAAACACCTTGCAGACGCTCCACCAAGCCCTTATCAAACATATCATTCAGGAACTTCACATCATCGGCACAGTTGTCCAAGGCCCACTGCACACAGAATTTGATGAATTCTTCCGCCAGATCCATGTTATCGGTAATATCATTGAACGCAACTTCCGGCTCAACCATCCAGAACTCCGCCAAATGACGGGGAGTATTGGAGTTTTCCGCGCGGAACGTGGGTCCGAACGTATAGATAGCACCCAGTGCCGTAGCCGCAAGCTCGCCTTCCAACTGGCCGGAAACCGTCAGGCTTGCCTGTTTTCCGAAGAAGTCGTCATCGTAGATAATGGAACCGTTCTCATCTTTCTTCAAATCATAGAGGTTCATCGTAGTGACCTGGAACATTTGTCCGGCACCTTCGCAGTCGGAACCTGTAATGATAGGCGTATGGAAATAGAAGAACCCTTTCTTATGGAAGAATTCATGAATGGCAATGGCCATATTGTGACGAATACGGAATACAGCGCCGAACGTGTTCGTACGCGGACGCAGGTGGGCAATCTCACGAAGGAACTCCATGGAATGTCCTTTCTTCTGCAAAGGATACGTATTGTCGCAAGTACCCAGCACTTCTATTTCGCGAGCCTGGATTTCAGCTTTCTGACCGGAACCCACCGACTCCGTCAACACACCGTTCACGCTCAGACAAGCACCTGTGGTAATATCCTTCAGCATCTCCTCGTCGAAATTTGCCAGATCCACCACAATCTGCACATTATTTATTGTAGAACCGTCATTCAGCGCGATAAAATTAACTTGCTTACTACCTCTGCGGGTGCGAACCCAGCCTTTCACGTTGACCATAGCGCCAAAATCTTCACGCTTCAGCAGGTCAACAATCTTTGTTCTACTGATCTTTTCCATAAAACAGTTATTATACCTTGATTATATATATATATTATTCGAAAGAACCCATGCGCAGGAAGTTCACCTCTTGTTCTGTGAGATAACGCCATTCACCGCGACGCAAGCCTTTCTTGGTTAAGCCGGCAAAAAACACACGATCCAGTTTTACCACCTTATATCCCAGCGACTCAAAAATACGACGCACGATACGGTTCTTACCGGAATGAATTTCTATGCCCACTTCATCTTTCTTAAAATCATCTGTGTAGCTGATAGCATCTGCCTGAATCTCACCGTCGTCCAGCTGGATACCGGCCGCAATCTGCTCCATATCGGCCTTGGTTAGATTTTTATCCAAATGCACATGATATATTTTCTTTTTCAGATATTTGGGATGAGTCAGCTTAGAAGCCAAGTCACCGTCATTGGTGAGCAACAGCACGCCCGTAGTATTACGGTCCAGACGGCCCACCGGATAGATACGCTCGCTGCAAGCGCCTTTCACCAAGTCCATTACGGTGCGGCGTGCCTGCGGATCATCGGAAGTCGTCACCGTATCTTTCGGTTTGTTCAGCAGAACATATATCTTGCGTTCGATGCTGACAGCCTGATCGTGGAACTTCACCTCATCACCGCGTTTGATCTTCGTACCTAATTCGGTCACCACTTCTCCGTTCACAGACACCACACCGGCTGTAATAAACTCATCCGCCTCGCGACGTGAGCACACACCGGCATTCGCCAGAAACTTATTCAAACGGATCGGTTCATTCGGATCGACAAACTGCTCCTTGTATTCTATCTGCTTCTTCTTGCTATACTTGGCATTGGGATCATAATCCGCCGTACGACGGATCGGACGGCTGTAACTATCCCTGTTGCCATAAGAACGCTGAGGACGGTCACCACCTTCGCCATTGTAGCGGGGACGGTAAGGACGGTCGCCACCGGCATTGTTGCCATAAGAACGCTGAGGGCGGTCGCCATTCTCTCCATTCGGGTTAAAACGCGGGCGATAAGAACGGTCGCTGCTATAAGCACGTTGCGGGCGATCCCCATTTTCATTATTAAATCTCGGACGATAAGGGCGGTCCCCATTTTCACGATTATAAGACGGACGGTTGTAACCTCCCTCTCTGTTAAATTGGTTACCATCACGGCCGGCGCCTGAATTCTCTTCTGAAGAAGAGGCATCACGCCAAGTTTCATTTTCTGTACTCATTGTTTTTTATTCGAATAAAATTAAACCTACTGGCCTCACGGCCATTCTTTCTTTATCTCTAATTACCTTTTTTTTACGTTAGCTTATAAACAATCCCCGGAACAAAAAGTTGAGATTCTTCCGGGCTTCTCTTGTCACTTCTTAAAGTCCCGTATATGTATGGGGAGTAATCGCACGCAATTCCTTCTTTATGTCCTCGCTCACATTCAATTCTTCTATGAATTCCTTGATTGAGCTCTCAGTAATCGCCTGATTGGTACGTGTCAACGCTTTCAGCGCTTCATAAGGATGCGGATATGCCTCGCGGCGCAGGATTGTCTGAATGGCCTCGGCCACCACACTCCAGCAATTATCCAGATCGCGGTAGATAGCCGTTTCGTTCAGCAACAGCTTACGCAATCCTTTCAGTGAGCTTTGGATAGCGATTATAATATGCCCGAACGGAACACCCACGTTACGCAATACGGTGGAGTCGGTCAGGTCGCGCTGCAGACGTGACACCGGCAATTTCACCGCCAGATGCTCAAGGATGGCATTTGCTATGCCCAGGTTGCCTTCGGCATTCTCAAAGTCAATGGGATTCACCTTATGCGGCATCGCACTTGAACCAACCTCCCCGGCTTTAATCTTCTGTTTGAAGTATTCCATGGAGATATATTGCCAGAAGTCGCGATTCATATCGATCATCACCGTATTGATACGTTTCATCGCGTCGAAAACTGCCGACAGATTATCATAATTGGATATCTGGGTTGTATATTCCTCACGCTCCAGCCCCAGCTTCTCAGCGACAAACCTGTTGCCGAAAGCCTTCCAGTCATATTCCGGATAGGCCACATGATGCGCGTTGTAATTACCCGTAGCTCCACCAAATTTAGCGGTTAACGGACATGCCTTCAATGCGGCCAACTGGCGCTCCAGACGATACACAAACACCATCACCTCTTTTCCCAAACGGGTAGGAGAAGCCGGCTGCCCATGCGTTTTGGCAAGCATCGGGATGTTCGCCCACTCTTCCGCGTATGTGCGGAGCTGGGCAATCAGCTCTTCTATCTGGGGATAATACACCTGTTCCAGCGCTTCTTTTACAGACAAAGGAATAGAGGTATTGTTAATATCTTGCGAAGTCAGTCCGAAATGGATAAACTCTTTATAGTCGTCCATACCGCCCAACTTGTCAAATTCTTCTTTCAGGAAATATTCCACAGCCTTCACGTCGTGGTTAGTCACGCTTTCAATCTCCTTGATGCGTCCGGCATCGGCTTCGGAAAAGTTACGGTAGATATTTCTTAATGTCTCGAATACACCCTTGTCCACCCCTTTCAACTGCGGCAAAGGCAGTTCACACAAGGTGATAAAATATTCCACTTCAACCTGTACACGATATTTTATCAGTGCAAATTCTGAGAAATAGGCAGCCAAAGCATCTGTCTTGCCCCTGTAACGACCGTCAATCGGAGAGATTGCGGTAAGTAAATCAAGTTCCATACGTCGTATTATATGATAATTATCGGGCTGCAAAATTACGGCTTTTTTCCGAGTAATCAGGCATAAAGAGGAAATAAATTAAAAAAATGAGCCTGTAAGACAAAAAAAACGGCTTCACATCTTACGATGCAAAGCCGTAAAAAAAAGTTTCAAAAAACCTGTGGGCGTTGACGGATTCGAACCGCCGACCCTCTGCTTGTAAGGCAGATGCTCTGAACCAGCTGAGCTAAACGCCCGTACACTTCCGTTTCAAAAGCGATGCAAAGGTACAGCTTATTTTGAAACTACCAAAACTTTAGCCATCTATTTTGCAAGTTTTTTTTCACACACCACTAAGTATTACTGAAATTCAAGCAATTAGCTTTATTCTTTTTTTACTTCATTTTTGCGGATCACTTTTGCCGGATTACCCACCGCCACACAATCGGACGGAATATCTTTGGTCACCACGCTCCCCGCGCCGATAATACACCGGTCGCCAATCGTCACTCCGGGACAAATAACAGCGCCTCCGCCAATCCAGCAATCCTCACCAATCGTCACCGGATAAGCATATTCCTGCTCCACACGCCGCTCCAAATAATCAAGCGGATGCTGAGGAGTATAAATCTGCACATTGGGACCGACCAGCGTATATGCTCCGATCGTGATATATCCCCCGTCCAAAAACGTACAGTTGGAATTGATAAACACATGTTCCCCGAGACGGATGCCGTCGCCATGATCGCAACAGAAAGGCGGCCAGATTGTGGCAGAGGCGGGAATACCGGGTATCAAATCCTCCAATACCCTCCGAAACTCCTCATCATACCCGTCCATGCGGTTCAGCTTCAACAGCAGTTTCTTTGCACGTTTAAAACGTTCCTGAATTTCCGGGGAAGAGGTATTCGCCAGTTGCGAACTCCGCATTTTATCTACTTCATTCATATCCATTATATATATTCTTCGGCATGCACCAATCATCAATTTATGGAAAGCGGACATCCCGGCTAAAGGATGTCCGCCCCATTACAATCGTATATCAGTAGAATTATTTATATTCCTGCCAGCTCTTAATCTGAATATCTTCCATTTTCATCTCGCAGAACGCTTCAATGAAAGCACCTGCCAGACGGGCATTCGTAATCAAAGGAATGTTATGGTCGATAGCGCCGCGGCGAATCTTGTAACCGTTGGTCAGCTCGCGCTTAGAATGGTTCTTCGGAATATTCACAATCAGGTCGAACTTATGTTCGGCAATCATCGTCATTACATTGTTTTCCGCATCGGCACGTTCATCCGGCCAGAACACAGCCTCGGTGTTCACGCCATGTGCGTTGAGGAACGCAGCGGTACCTGCCGTAGCGTAGATCTTATACCCCTTGGCAAAGAGCATACGGCTGGCATCCAGCAGATCCACTTTCGATTTCATTGCACCGGAAGAGAACATAACACCTTTCTCCAAAGAAGGAATCTTGAAGCCGGTGGCAATCATGGAGTTCAGCAATGCTTCGGAGAAGTCGTCGCCGATACAGCCCACCTCGCCCGTAGAGGACATGTCCACGCCCAATACCGGGTCTGCCTTATGCAGACGTGAGAAGGAGAACTGAGAAGCCTTTACGCCGATCCAGTCGATGTCGAACGCCGACTTGTCCGGACGGGAATAGGGAGCATCCAGCATGATCTTCGTAGCAGTCTCGATGAAGTTGCGTTTCAGCACCTTAGACACGAACGGGAAGCTACGCGAAGCACGCAAGTTACATTCGATGACCTTCACCTCGTTGTTACGTGCCAGGAACTGGATGTTGAAAGGACCGGAAATGTTAAGTTCCTTTGCTATCTGACGACTGATCTTCTTGATACGGCGTGCCGTAGCAAAGTAGATCTTCTGCGCCGGGAACACCAGCGTAGCGTCACCGGAGTGCACACCGGCAAACTCCACGTGCTCGGAAATGGCATATTCCACCACCTCACCGTTCTGTGCCACAGCATCAAACTCAATCTCCTTTGTATTCTGCAAGAACTGAGACACCACCACCGGATACTCCTTAGAAACCTCGGCGGCCATTTTCAGGAAGTTTTCCAGTTCTTCTTCATCGTAGCACACATTCATCGCAGCGCCGGAGAGCACATACGACGGACGCACCAATACAGGATAACCCACTTTTTCAACAAATCCCTTCACGTCTTCCAGGCTGGTCAGCTCCTGCCATGCCGGCTGGTCAATGCCAAGCTGGTCGAGCATGGCAGAGAATTTGTTGCGGTTTTCTGCGCGGTCGATAGAGATGGGAGAGGTACCCAGCACAGGCACCGACTGGCGGTGGAGCTTCATGGCAAGGTTGTTCGGAATCTGTCCGCCTACGGACACGATTACGCCGCGCGGCTGTTCAAGGTCGATGACGTCGAGTACACGTTCAAAAGAAAGTTCATCGAAGTACAGGCGGTCGCACATGTCGTAGTCGGTGGACACCGTTTCAGGGTTGTAGTTAATCATGATTGACTTGTAACCCAGCTTGCGTGCCGTTTGGATAGCGTTCACAGAACACCAGTCGAACTCTACGGAAGAGCCGATGCGGTAAGCGCCCGATCCCAGTACGACTACCGATTTCTCGTTTTTATAGTAGTTCACATCATATCCCTGTACGGCATACGTCATATAGAGGTAGTTCGTCAGTTCCGGATGTTCGGAAGCAACGGTATTGATGCGCTTCACAGCCGGGAGAATACCCAACTCCTTGCGGCGGGCGCGTACCATAAGGTTCTCTTTCTCCATATTGCCTTCCGGGCTCAGCACGAAACGCGCAATCTGGAAGTCGGAGAAGCCGAGTACCTTTGCTTCGCGCAGCACGTCAGCCGGAATGTCTTCCACCTTATTATATTGTGAAAGTTTATTTTTATAGTCTACGATATTCTTCAATTTGCCGAGGAACCAGGGATCGATCTTTGTCAGTTCGAAGATGCGGTCAATGCTATACCCCTTCTCCAAAGCCTGGGCAATGGCGAATACACGCAGGTCGGTGGGGTGGGACAGTTCATGGTCCAAATCATCGAATTCCACACCGTCGTTGCCCACAAAGCCATGCATACCTTGTCCTATCATACGCAAACCCTTTTGGATGATTTCTTCGAAAGAGCGGCCGATAGACATGATTTCGCCCACTGACTTCATGCTCGAACCGATTTCGCGTGATACCCCCGCAAACTTCGTCAAGTCCCAACGCGGGATTTTGCAGATCAGGTAATCCAGTTGCGGAGCCTCGTAAGCCGAATTGGGAGTTCCCATTTCACCGATCTGGTCGAGCGTATAGCCCAGCGCAATCTTGGCAGCAACGAAAGCAAGCGGATAGCCGGTGGCCTTGGATGCCAGTGCGGAAGAACGCGACAGACGGGCATTCACCTCAATCACGCGGTAGTCGTTGGTTTCGGCATTGAATGCATACTGTATATTACATTCGCCCACGATGCCGAGGTGGCGGATACATTTCGTAGAAAGTTCCTGCAACATTTTCACTTGTTCGTCGGTAAGCGAGCAGGTAGGCGCAACCACGATGGACTCACCCGTATGGATGCCCAGCGGGTCGAAGTTTTCCATGCTTGCTACGGTGAAGCAGTGGTCATTGGCATCGCGGATCACCTCGAATTCAATCTCTTTCCAGCCCTTCAAGGACTCTTCCACCAGAATCTGCTTGGAGAAAGCAAAAGAGCTCTCGGCCAGTTTCAAGAATTCTTCCTCGTTGGCACAGATACCGCTGCCCAGTCCGCCCAAGGCATAAGCCGAACGCACCATTACGGGATAACCGATTTTGCGGGCTGCGGCGAGGGCGTCTTCCATGCTTTCCACAGCTTGGCTGACGGGCGTCTTCATCTCTATTTCGTCCAGCTTCTTCACAAAAAGGTCGCGGTCTTCGGTGTACATGATAGCCTCTACGGAGGTTCCCAGCACACGTACGCCGTATTTATCTAAAACGCCGTTGGTATAGAGTTCCGCACCGCAGTTCAGTGCGGTCTGTCCGCCAAAAGCTAACAAAATGCCATCCGGATGTTCTTTCTTGATGATTTCCTCTACAAAATAAGGAGTCACCGGCAAGAAATAAACCTGATCGGCAATACCTTCCGATGTTTGGATTGTAGCAATGTTCGGGTTCACCAATACCGAACTTATACCCTCTTCACGCAAAGCCTTCAAAGCCTGCGAGCCGGAATAGTCAAACTCTCCCGCCTGACCGATCTTGAGCGCACCTGAGCCCAAAACAAGCACTTTCTTCAAATTCTTTTCCATATCTCTTTTGTTATCTATGTAAGTTCACTTTTTACGTTCTTCCCACCTATACAAAAAAAATGCGTTACCCCGATTAAGGATTAACGCATTACCAAAGAACTAAAAATATCGTTTTCGGAAAAAGAGAAACCGACGGCTAACGAATGAAATTCATTCGAACGAAGGTTGTATGTACTTCTCATTTCCTGCGATTGCATAACTGTCTTTAAAATTTGTGCAAAGTAACGACTTATTTACGATTTGAGCAAATTAATCAAAGAAATAAATTTCTTATCCGAAAAGAATAGTTACATTTGTAACAATGCAGTCTTAGAATCAAGCTTTCATTTATAGGAATTAAGCTTTCATTTATAAAAATCAAACTTTCATTCTTGAAAATCAAAGCTTGATTCTAAGACTGCATCGCTACAATAAGAACTTCATAACACAAGGGAAAGATGTCTGCACAGCAATATAATGAAAGAAATGCCCGATATTCATGGAGCGGACAAGGCTCCCGGCACAGAGCATGGCTTTCGCCGTTTAATTTTTAGGGCAATGCACTGCATTAGATGAAAATAATGGTATCTTTGCATTCCGTTACAACAGACAGGATTTTATAAGGAAAAAATAATAAATACAGATATGGCAAAAGAAAAAATCATCCTTACGGGCGACCGGCCCACAGGACGCCTGCACATCGGACATTATGTAGGCTCATTGAGACGCAGAGTGGAGTTGCAGAACTCCGGACTGTATGACAAGACATTCGTGTTCATAGCCGATGCACAAGCATTGACAGACAACATGGAGAACCCTGAGAAAGTACGTCAGAACGTTATCGAAGTGGCACTCGACTATCTGGCATGCGGACTGGATCCGGCAAAGAGCACCATCTTCATCCAGTCGCAAATACCGGAACTGTGCGAACTCACATTCTACTATATGGACCTCGTCACCGTATCACGCCTGCAGCGCAACCCGACGGTGAAGACGGAAATCCAAATGCGCAACTTCGAGACGAGCATCCCGGTAGGTTTCTTCACCTACCCCATCAGCCAGGCTGCGGACATTACGGCCTTCCGCGCCACCACCGTTCCCGTAGGCGAAGACCAGGAACCGATGATTGAGCAGGCCCGCGAAATCGTACGCCGCTTCAACTTCATCTACGGCGACACGCTGGTAGAGCCCGAAATCCTTCTGCCAGACAACGCAGCCTGCCTGCGCCTGCCGGGAACAGACGGAAAAGCCAAAATGAGCAAGTCACTGGGCAACTGCATCTACCTTTCTGACACAGCCGACGAGGTGCAGAAGAAAGTGAAAAGCATGTACACCGACCCCAACCACCTGCGCGTGCAGGATCCGGGCAAGATTGAGGGCAATACCGTATTTACTTATCTGGACGCCTTCTGCCGCCCCGAACATTTTGAACGTTACCTGCCCGACTACCCCTCTCTGGAAGAATTGAAGGCGCACTACCAACGTGGCGGACTGGGCGACATGAAAGTGAAAGGTTTCCTCAACAACATCATGCAGGAGACGTTGGAACCGATTCGTAATCGCCGCAAGGAGTTCGAAAAGGACATTCCCGCCATCTACGAGATGCTGAGAAAAGGTTGCGAAACAGCACGCGAAACAGCCGCCGCAACATTGGACGATGTGCGTCGCGCCATGAAAATCAACTATTTTGACGACGCGGAACTGATTGCGGAACAAGTGAAAAAGTTCAGCGCAGAATAAAGGTTTCACCACAGAGGAGACAGAGTTTCACAGAGGATTCTTCCTTTAATCCTGTACCCTCTGTGGTAAAAAAGCATACAAGAAAGGGCTGTACCCGTCACCGGATACAGCCCTTGTTCTTTTCCATTATTTATCTGTTAGTTAGCAGATTTCACCAGTACCACACGATTCAGGATGGGCTGTCCGAACTTGTCAACACCACCGTCGGCAGAAATCTTCAGGCGGTCGGCAGAGATTCCGTAGTCCTTCACCAAAACATCCACTACTGCCTGTGCACGTTTCAAGCTCAACTCCTTGTTGAACTCAGGAGTACCTGTGGCAGAGTCGGCATAACCATTTACGGTGTAAGTCGCGTTCGGGAATTCCTGCATCTGTTTGGCCAGATAAGAGATGTTCATCACCTCACGCGGAGACACCTCGGCAGAACCTATATTGAAGAATACGGTACGCGGCGCGATATTCGGATCGGTAACGACAACTTCGGTTTCAGCAACCTCTACCGGTCTGTTCTGTGCAGCGGTCAGAGCCGATTCGAGCTGTTGGTTGGCAGCAGCCATTTCAGCAATCTGCTGTTGCATGGCAGAGAGTTCAAGCGCTGAAATCAACTGCGGCATCGGACGGTTGAAACCGCGTTTCGGGAAGTGGTAGGTCAGACCGAGCGTTGCACTGAACACACCGTCATAACCCTTACCGGCAACTGTTCCGTCAAACTTGTCCTCAGTCCCCATTGCACTCAGCTCCAAATTAATGTCGATCGCATTCGAAATGCGGAAGCGGTTGATAATACCGGCGTTCACCGACAGGGCCTGACGATGGGGCTTGGTATAGTTATGAGTGATACCGGCACCCAAATAAGGAATTATTTCATATACGCGGTATTGATTGTAACCGCCAAACAAGGCATTCAGATTGAACATCACATCACCATGAAAGTTCATATACTCAAAGCGTTGCTTGTACGAACCGTTTTCACGTTGAGTGCCCTTTACATAATCGGCAAACGGATCCATCGTGAAACCTTTTGCCTGAAGACCGCTATACTGCAAACGCAATCCGAGACCCGGAGTAAACCATTTGCCGACAGAGATGTTCATCGTAGGACTGATGCGCTTGCCGAAGTCGCCCAACTGCTGGTCGTTATCTCCATACATCACCGATGCACCGCCTCCGATAGAAAAGAACCAGTTGCTCCAAAATGGATTTGTGATTACTTGGTACTTGTCCTGTACCTGAATAATGTCGACCTGTTCCACAACGACAGGTTTTTGCTGCGCCATAGCGGCAGAAGATACGCCGGCCAATGCCAGCAACATTAAAATCTTTTTCATATACCTAAAATAGTTAAGTTGGTTAATTAAATTCTTTATCATTCAAACTGATTAATTAACACCAGCAAAACTAAAAGGTTCTGAAAAAAAGATTTTTTTTTAAAGAGCCTGCTTAAAGATCACTTCAAAAACAGTTTTTCAATATCTTCTTCTTTAATGGTAGAAAGTACCGTACGTCCGTCGGGCGTATAATTAGGCGTGGCACAGGCAAACAGACTGTCTACGAGGTTGGACATTTCATCATTGCTCAACACCTGCCCGTAGACGATAGCCGCCGCGCGCGCCAATGTCAGCGCAAGGATTGTCCGGACTTCTTCTTTCACATCACTGCCTTTTTCCATAGCGGTATGCACCATATTACGCACCAGCTCCACCGGATTCAGCCCTTCGATGCCGGAAGGGATGCCGTTGATAGCGTAACTGCCTCCGCCCAAAGGACTCAGGTCGAAACCTACTGCCGCCAAATCGTCCGACAGGCTCTCCAACACCGCCGCTTCGGAAGCCGGCAACTGGACGATCTCCGGGAACAACACGCCCTGAGACACCCCCTGCTTCTGGCGAATCTGGTTCATATAACGATCGAACAGCACCCGCACATGCGCACGATGCTGGTCTATCAGCATCAAACCGGATTTTACGGAAGTAAGAATAAAACGTCCTTTGAATTGCAGATGCTGCGCTCCCTTTTCCATGGAAGAGGACTTACCGGAATACAGAGAAGGAGACTGGGAAAGCTCAGAGGCAGGCTCCTTCACATCTGAGACGGTTGTCTCGAAATCAAGAGGTTCCTCCGCAGCAGGTTCGTTCATCTTGCTTGCTTTCTCCAAGCCGGAGTATAACCCTTCCCACTCCACACTTTGACGGGAATAGCTGCCTCCGCCGTAGGACGAAGCGGACGAAGTCTTGAAAGGATTGAAATCCGCATTATAATGAACTTTAGGCGGTTCGATAGGGCGACTCTGCTCGAATGTAGGGATGTCGGGCATCCCTTCCGTATCGAAATCGATGGACGGCACAGCATTGAACTTTCCAAGCGACTCCTTAACGGCAGCCGAAAGTATCTGCCAAATGGCCTGTTCGTTCTCAAACTTGATTTCTGTCTTTGTTGGATGAATGTTCACATCTATATTGGCTGGATCAACTTCAAAATAGATGAAGTAGGATATTTGCTCTCCGGCAGGAATCAGTTGCTCATAAGCGTCCATCACCGCTTTGTGGAAATAGGGGTGGCGCATGTAACGCCCGTTTACAAAAAAGTACTGGTGTGCGCCTTTCTTGCGGGACGTCTCCGGCTTTGCAACAAAACCCGAAACCTTTATCATCGTCGTATCCACATCTACCGACAACAACTGCTGGTTCAGCTTTTTGCCGAATACGGCAAGAATACGCTGCCGCAATGGCATGACAGGCAGGTTGAACAATTCCGTATCATTGCTATACAGATAGAAAGCGACATCCGGATGCACCAAAGCAATACGCTCAAACTCCGCCAGGATATTGCTCAGCTCCGTTGAGTTCGCCTTCAGGAACTTGCGGCGGGCAGGGACATTGAAAAACAGGTTCTTTACGGAGAAATTGCTCCCCTTAGGACAGGACACAGCCTCCTGGCTCTCTACCTTAGAGCCGGCAATCAGCAACCGCGTACCGAGTTCCTCACCGGCAGGACGGGTCTTCAACTCCACTTCCGCCACCGCGGCAATGGATGCCAGCGCTTCTCCGCGAAATCCCATCGTGCGCAAAGCAAACAAATCGGAGGCTTCGCGTATCTTGGAAGTGGCGTGGCGCTCAAAAGACAAACGGGCATCCGTTTCGGACATGCCCTTTCCGTCGTCGATAACCTGAATGCCGGTCTTCCCCGCATCCGTTACCAGCACATGTATCTCTCCGGCTTCTGCATCAATCGCATTTTCTACCAATTCCTTGATGACGGATGCCGGACGCTGGATCACCTCTCCGGCAGCAATCTGGTTCGCAACCGAATCGGGCAGCAAATGAATGATATCGCTCATGGCAAGTATTAAGTATAAAATATAAAGAATAAGAATATAGACAACTTAGATGACACCGTTGGTTATAGCATACCACAAATAGATCAGCAGGGCTATGACAACCAGTATTATCCCCAAATGCACAGGCTTACGCCCGCTCTCTTTACGACGCTTCAGATGGGTGGTGCCTTCAACGAACTTCCCCCGGATATCTTCAGGCGAAAACTCCTTCTCCGGCAGCATGCCTAATTCGCGTTTGGCATCTTCTTCCATTTTAGCCAGCTTCTCTTTCCGCTCATCCACATAGATATATGAATGGTTAAATCCTCGCGGCTTGCGCATTGTAAACATTCCCATAGCGTTATTTTTTAGTTCGTTTTATGTGCATATCTCTTGGCGAAGTTAAAGGTTTCCGATCACTTTTCTGCAATGTCTCACCCGCTTTTTTGCCTCGCCATTCAAAGATGTCATACTTATTCAGCGGACGGATATAATCGAACCACACAAACGAAGGCAGCCGCATTTTGTCCGCCGGTATCTGATCCATAGGATACAACACCCCATTGGACTTGCCTATCAAAGCGGCTTCTTCCATCTTACGGTCTTTCAGGAAAATGCGCAGAAAACTGCCTTCGGCATAGTTCATGCCAATCATCGTACTGTCTTTCTCTTCCGGATAGAAAACAATCAGGACATTACCGTTTACATCCACACGACGCATATCTCCATTGATGAAAAAAGCCTTCATCTCTTTGCCTGTCACCTGATTGTAGTGAACAGAATCTTTCTGCTCCACCGCCAATGCCTGATTGATGATATGCGCCCAGTCAATAGTGCTATCATTCATGTAGACTTTTATCTCTTCTCCAAGTAATTGCTGCGCGCCATGCCATAAGACCGGATCGGTGTACATCGTCATGCAGGAATCTTTGGAGTTGTAGACCAAAGAGTCGCATACCGCCTGCACGTCCGTACGATAAGCACGCACTTTATGATAAACACGCATTTCACGATAAGTGGAATCAGTATTCAGATTGTAGGTCACCAGCCGCAAGGTATCACCATGCATGAAAAGGCTGTCGCCCTGAGAATAGTCGATGGCAACGGCACGCCGGGTGGCAATGGCATTACCCGTCAGTTCGTTGTAGAAGCAATAATCACCGGTAAGCATATTCTTGTTTACCGTATCATTCATCTGCACGTTATCAAAGGCTTCGCCATACCCCAGCTTACGGTCGTAGAACAGGCTGTCACCCACCAGTTTCTTACCTTCGTTGGTCAGGACCGAACGGTCCAACAGTTCCGCCTGCTCGGAAACGGTGTTATATATCCCGCGTTCCGAATAGATATGATTTTTGTCGCTGACAATATCAGAAGGTCCCAGAATCGTAGCGATTTTAGATTCCGTACTGTATTTCAGCGTATCGGAAGTGAGGACAAACTTCGGATTCACCAACTTCACCTCATGGTTGAACACAGCCAGTTTGGTGGCCGGACTGTATTCTCCCCATTCGGAAGTCAGTACGTTTTCTTCATCGGTCAACGTACCGCCATCAAAATAATAGCCTAAGTTGTAAAGACGGTCGTAATTCAGGCTGTCCGTAGTGAGCTCTGTGTTACGGTTAATCATGCGCACATTCTCACGCAACATGGCAAGCTGCGACATTCCGTCATAATACAGGTAATCACCATATATGAACAAGGTGTCTCCCTGCTCCATGCGGACATTGCCGAAAGCCTCAACGGAATTGATTTTCTCGTAAATCAGAGCGCTGTCACAAAACATGTACATGCTGTCATGCTTCATCCTGACAGATCCTATCAGCACCTGTACGTCGGGACGCGACTGCTTGTCCGCCTGCGCTTCATCGGCATAGAGCAAATCTACACGTTTCTTTTTCCTGTCAGGCTCGTTTTTCCTGTCCTGCGCACTCAGCAAGCAAACGCCGAACAGACATATCAAACCAAATATCAGTCTTTTATCCATCCCGGATACTTGAATGTACAGTTTCTCCAATTTTCGTTGATGCGGACGTAGGTATGTTTCTGTTTTTCACGAATCCATTTGTCCAACATCTGGTCGCGACGTTTCTCCAGAACTATTTCTTTCAGGTTCTGGTAGTCGTCGGCAACAGTTGCCTTATGCCCGTTAGTGCGGCTCTTCAGTTTCACGATAACACATTCTTCCTTTCCGGTTTTCTGCGGAATCATCGTGAATGCTTCGGAAATCTCGCCCACCTTCATCTTATCCACCACTTTTGCTATCTCAGGCGGCAGTTCCTGCATCTCGAACTTGGAAGTATTATTATTGGGATTGGGCAGCAGACCATGATTATTGCGTGTATCCTTATCCTGCGAAAGTACCGATGCCGCTTCCTCAAAAGAGAACTTTCCATTGCGAATGTCATCGGCAATAGAATCCAGACGCGACATCCCTGCCGTCAGAGCTGCTTCCGGAATATGCGGCTTCAACAAGATGTGGCGGGTCTTGATACGATCGCCCCGCTTCTCTATCAACTGGATGATATGAAAGCCATACTCAGACTCCACGATTTTGGATACTTTGTTGGGATCTTGCAAGTTGAAAGCGACATTAGCATAGGCAGGATCCAACATGCCACGTCCGGAAAATTCAATCTCACCACCACGAATGGCCGAAGCACGATCTTCGGAATACATACGGGCCAACGTAGAGAAGCTGGTCTCACCCTTTGTGATGCGGTCAGTGAAATCGCGCAAACGCTTTTTCACATTCTCTATCTCTTCCAAAGGAACCTTAGGCTGCTGAGTGATAATCTGAACCTCTACCTGTGTTGGAATATAGGGGATACTGTCTTGCGGCAGGTCTTTGAAGTAACGGCGCACCTCGGCAGGCGTAATCTTGATTTCACCAACCAGCTTCTGTTGCATCTTCTGCACTTTCAGACCTTCACGAGCGTTGTCGCGCAAAGTTTCGCGAATCTGACTGGAAGTTTTATTGAAGTATTCCTCCATTTTCTCGCGTGAACCGATATTGGTGATATACATATTCGTCATATAGTCCACACGCTGAATAACCTCGGCTTCGGAGACTTCAATACTGTCGAGCGCTGCCTGATGCAGGAACAACTTTTGCACAGCTATTTCTTCCGGTATCACGCAATAAGGGTCGCGATCGAACTTACGTCCTTCATACAAGGCGCTCATACGCGCTTCTTCCACTTCGGACTTCAATATAGCCTCGTCGCCTACTACCCACACTACCTCGTCAATCACATTGTCTTGTCCATAAACGGTAGAACCGGCTAACAGCGTCAAGGCAAATAAAACTACAAACTTAAAGTTCATACACTTTTTCATTCTTGGTGTCTTATACTAATAATATTTAATTTTCTCTCTCTTCTCGGCACGTCGGTACAAGTCTTCTTTTACTTGTTCCATAAACTCCACCTGCTTCATGTTCAGCATCATATCCTTCACCTGAGTACGGGCGAATTCGTACGGTTCCTGTTCTCCCACCGTACGAAAATCACTCACATTCAGGAAGTAATGGAAAGCAGTATCTTTCAGCTCTACATGACGGTTCTTATTCAGGTATTCTCCGGCATCGGACACCTTCAGCGGTATCAGATCCATCACTTCGGCTATCGGCACCCACTTGTCATAAAAGTACTCGTACTTCACAGCATTCTGCAAACTGTATTTTTCCAAATGTTCTACTGCTTCGCGGGTCTCGGTTTTGTACCAACGGCGGACATTGCCCAACTGGGGAGCCTTAAGAGGAACTTTGATGAACAATCCCTTCATCAAAGGACGCTCTACCTTGAAAAGTTCCTGATGCTTCTCATAGTAATCGGTCAGTTCCGTTTCCGAAATTTCCTTGGAAAGGGTCTGATTCATCAATGCCTGCTGATAGGTATGCATAATCAACGCTTTCCGGTAGTTCTCCACCAGCTTGTCAATCTCACCACTGTTGGGAATATTGCTTTTCGCCTTCTCATACAACAGCACTTCTTCCGCCCAGTTGCGTATGTAATGCTCTGCAAACAACAGACTGTCATCCTTCGACAGCCCCGCAGGAAGTACCGCTTGCAAATCTTCATGGTAAAGGAAGTTGCCATCCAATTCCACTAACGGTGTTCGCCCTCCATGATCGTGCTGTTCCTTGCATGATCCACAGACAAGAAGAATTAAAAGCCCCAAACAGATTGTTCGCATTACCAACTGATATTTACTGTTTTTAAGGTACGAAGATACTGCTTTAATCGGTTGCATCAGTGATTATTAACGGTTTTTAAAACCTCTTGGTTTATTTCAACCTTAGCCGAAGAGCGTAAACGGTCCACCCAACGGCCATCCAAGTAGGTCTGATAATCCGCAACCAGCCTGTCTTTTACTTCCTGATAGTCATCCGGCCCTTTCACTTTCTTGCCCAACACAGCAGTAAAAGGAAATGACACCAAAGGCGTTGCATCCTTACCCTTAAACACCAAATCATCAACATACGCATTGTCACCGGGAGCAAACACGCCCTGTTCGACTTGTATCTGCGGTTGCGCACCGGCATTAAAAGTCAAGCGTATGGCATCTTTCCATTCTTCTTCCGGCAAGCTTTTCAAGAACTTACGCGCCTGCTTGACAACACGTTTACTCACGCCATGCAGGACAATTCCTCTATATCTCCGTTCTTCCCACTGATAATCGGACCGATGCTTCTCAAAATAGGCTTTTAAACCGGCTTCATCCGTCGCAGCCCGTTTACGGATTTCCTTGTCTATGATTTTCTTCAACAGCGCCTGTTCCTTGTAGTCTTGCACCAAACAACGTAAATCCGGATATTTCTGCTCCAAACATGTATTTTCATAATCAAGTACGGTTTTCACGATGAAAACGTCCAGCTGCTTGCGCACACCTGCCGGATAAGCCGCAGCAAAACGGGCAAAATCGGTTCCCGTATAGCTCCTTCCTGCCAATGTGAACAGAGTGCGGCTGGTATGCCCCGAATTCGTCAGTTCATCCATACCAGCCTTGTCGGGAGTGTACCGGTATTCTTTCTTCAGTTTCTCCACCTGCACTTCCACCCCCCGGTCCGCTTCATGCCGGGACTGACGAGCCATTATTTCATCCTTCACCTTTTCAAAAGGCGGTAGTTCCTTGCGTTCAAGGACCTTTACGATATGAATACCTTGCGGAGTAAAAAAAGGCTGAGACACGCCACCTACCGGCAATTCAAAAGCCACGTCTTCAAATTCCACCGGCATCTGAAGCCAACTCACCCATAATGACCGTTTTTCATCAGAAAAGCGCTCTACACAAGCATTAAAAGCATTGTCTCCCGGATTTTTCCGAAGATACTCATGAATGGAGTCCATACGGGCAACCGCATCGCGAAGCGCATCACCGGAAACATTCTGAGGAAGATATTTGAAAATATGGCGCACACGTACCTGTCCTCCACGATGATGAGCCTTCATCCTGTCATACCACCGGCGGGCAGCAGCATCCGCTTCAACCGTATCGGTCAGGTATGATTCTACCAGCCGGGCACGATAGTTCTCCACTTCCTCGCGGAAAGCAAAAGCCGTATCCAAACCGGCAGCTTCAGCATCACCTACTTTCAGTTTGAAATTCACAAAATGCTCTACATATTTTCCCGGTGTAGCGTGTTTAAGAGCGAGCAATGATTTATCCCTGTTATAGCTATACTCAAATTCAGAACGGAGCACATCCTTTCCATTGATACGCATCAACACCGGATCCTGCTGAGCAAAAACATTCCAACCCAACCAAAGAAAGATCACTGCCAAACAACTCTTTATCATAATCATCTTTTTAAAGAAACGAACAAAATCAAATGCAGATACGACACAAAGATACAATTTCAGAAATAATATGCCTGGTTCACATCGAAAAAACCATATGTACTCCTCAATAAATCTTCCGTCCAATAAGAACAATGCCCGAAAAGTATAGTTTTACTTTCCGGGCATATATCGTTAAGTGTGTATATTTCCTTTATTCAGGACGGCTGTAATTCGGCGCCTCGCTGGTGATTGCAACATCATGCGGATGGCTTTCAAGCACGCCGGCATTAGTGATACGGGTAAATTTGGCATCGTGCAGCTTTTCGATATTAGCCGCACCGCAATACCCCATACCTGCACGCAAACCACCGGTCAACTGGTAGATAACCTCATATAGAGTGCCCTTATAAGGAACACGAGCAGCGATACCCTCCGGAACGAGCTTCTTCACATCACTTGTTCCACTCTGGAAGTAACGGTCTTTAGAACCATGTTCCATAGCCTCCAAAGAGCCCATACCGCGATAAGACTTGAATTTACGCCCGTTGAAGATAATCGTTTCGCCCGGAGACTCTTCCGTTCCGGCCACCAATGAGCCAATCATTACAGAATAACCACCGGCAGCCAAAGCCTTCACCACATCGCCGGAATAACGCAAACCGCCATCAGCAATCAGAGGAATACCCGTACCTTTCAATGCTTTTGCCACATCGTATACGGCAGACAACTGGGGAACACCCACACCGGCAACTACGCGAGTGGTACAGATAGAACCCGGACCGATACCCACTTTCACACCGTCGGCACCAGCCTCAACCAATGCTTTCGCAGCCTCTCCGGTTGCAATATTACCTACTACTATATCAATGTTCGGGAAACGTTTCTTAGCCTCTTTCAACTTCTCGATTACAAACATAGAGTGCCCATGCGCCGTATCAATCACAATGGCGTCCGCACCTGCATCCACCAATGCCTGCATACGGTCCAGCGTATCCACTGTCACGCCTACCCCGGCAGCCACACGAAGACGGCCTTTGCTATCTTTGCAGGCCATCGGCTTGTCTTTTGCCTTAGTAATATCCTTGTAGGTAATCAAACCTACCAATTTATTATCTTTATCAACTACCGGTAACTTTTCTATTTTATGTTCCTGCAGGATTTGGGCAGCAGCTTCCAAGTCGGTTGTCTGATTGGTAGTAACGATGTTACTTTTCGTCATCACCTCATCAATACGCTTGTTATGGTCTTTCTCAAAACGAAGATCGCGGTTGGTAACAATTCCCACCAAATGTCCTTCATCATCTACTACCGGAATACCGCCAATCTTATACTCGGCCATCAAGCCCAATGCATCAGCTACCGAAGATCCTCTCTTGATAGTCACCGGATCATAAATCATACCATTTTCGGCACGCTTTACAATAGCAACCTGACGAGCTTGTTCCTCAATAGACATATTCTTATGGATAACACCGATACCACCTTCACGAGCAATGGCAATGGCCATTTTCGCTTCGGTAACAGTGTCCATAGCAGCTGTTACAAACGGAATTTTCAACTCAATGTTGCGTGAGAACTTAGTCGAGAGTTCGACTGTTTTAGGGAGTACCTCAGAGTAAGCAGGGATCAACAAAACGTCATCGTAAGTCAATCCATCCATTACAATCTTATCAGCAATAAATGACATAGGGCTATGCGTTTAAAATTTATTGCGTGCAAATATACGGTTTTTATTCCATTTCGTATATTTACACGCAATATTTTTTTCTTTTTTTTAAATCACAACCCGAAGGTTAATTCGCCATCTCGGAGATGAACTTAATGCGCACCAAACGCACTTCTTCTTCTGTGAAATCATCTCCCAGCTCATCCAAGGCATCGTCAATATCATCTGTGGTAGATTCTTTAAAATAATCATATATGTCCAGCAGATGATCTTCATCCATAATGTCTTCCAAGAAATAGTCGATATTGAGCTTTGTACCGGAATAGACAATAGCCTCTATCTCATCCAGCAATTCCTCAAATTCGATACCTTTCGACATAGCAATATCGTCTAAGGCCACCTTACGGTCGATAGCTTGAATGATGGCGACCTTCATCTTGGACTTGTTGGCTACGGTACGCACACGCAAGTCTTCAGGACGTTCAATCTCATTTTCCTCACAATGACGTTTAATCAGCTTACAGAACTCTTCCCCATAGCGTTTCGCCTTACCGGCTCCTACTCCCGGAATGTTCTGCAACTCATCCAAAGTCACCGGATAGATAGTTGCCATTGCCTCCAAAGAGGGATCCTGGAAAATAACATAGGGAGGTACTTCCAATTTCTTGGAGAGTTTCTTACGCAAGTCTTTCAGCATAGAATAAAGCGCGGGGTCCACTGCACAAGCACCGCCACCACGTGCCGGAGCTTCTTCTTCCACCTCCTCAAAATCATTATCCTCCGTAATCTTAAAGGATTTAGGATGCTTCAAGAATTTCTTTCCGTCTTCCGTTACCTTCAGCAAGCCATAGTTTTCAACTTCTTTAGTCAAATATCCGGCAATCAGCGCCTGTCGGATAACAGCATTCCAAGTTTTGTCTTCTTCTCCCATACCGGAACCGAATACTTCCAGATCTTCATGCAAATGTGCCTGCACTTCTGAAGTTTCTTTTCCTTGTATAATATCTATAATATAGTCTGCTTTAAAATTTTCTTTCACCGCAAGAATAGCTTCTATTACGGTACACAATAATTCCTGAGCTTCCACTTGTTTTTTCGGATTTAAACAGTTGTCACAATTTCCACAATTTTCCTCCATATACTCCTCGCCGAAATAGTGCAACAGCGTTTTTCGGCGGCATACGGATGATTCGGCATATGCAGCTGTTTCCAGCAGAAGCTGCTTGCCTATTTCCTGCTCTGCAACAGGCTTGCCTTGCATAAACTTTTCCAGTTTTTGCAGGTCTTTATTAGTATAGAAAGTAATACACTGCCCTTCGCCTCCGTCTCTTCCGGCACGTCCGGTTTCCTGATAATATCCTTCCAGACTTTTCGGGATATCATAGTGAATCACATAACGCACATCAGGCTTGTCAATCCCCATACCGAAAGCAATGGTAGCCACAATCACATCAATTTTTTCCATCAGGAAATCATCTTGGTTCTGTGTTCGTGTCGCCGAATCCATTCCGGCATGATAGGCGCGGGCATTAATCCCGTTTGCCTGAAGTATTTCAGCAAGTTCTTCCACTTTCTTCCGGCTCAGGCAATAGATAATGCCTGACTTTTCCGGGTTATTCTTGATAAACTTGATGATGTCCTTATCCACGTTTGCAGTCTTAGGACGCACCTCGTAATAAAGGTTCGGGCGATTGAAAGACGACTTGAACACTTGTGCATCCACCATACCCAGATTCTTCTGGATATCGTGCTGCACCTTTGGCGTAGCTGTCGCAGTCAATGCTATAAGCGGAGCTTTTCCAATTTCATTGATAATAGGACGAATACGGCGATATTCCGGACGGAAGTCGTGCCCCCATTCCGAAATACAGTGGGCCTCATCTACGGCATAGAAAGAAATCTTCACAGTTTTCAGAAACTCCACGTTTTCTTCTTTGGTCAAAGACTCCGGGGCTACATACAACAATTTCGTCCTTCCGGCAAGAATGTCGGACTTCACCTGATCTATCGCGCTTTTGTTAAGGGAAGAATTAATGAAATGGGCTATTCCATCCTCCTCGCTGAAATTACGCATCGCGTCGACCTGGTTTTTCATCAAGGCAATCAAAGGGGAAATCACAATGCCCGTTCCCTCCATTAACAAAGAAGGCAACTGATAGCATAAAGATTTTCCACCGCCGGTAGGCATCAACACGAAAGTATCATTACCTGCCAACAGATTTTGTATGATTGCTTCTTGATTTCCCTTAAAAGTGTCGAACCCGAAGTAGTTCTTCAGCTGGTCTGTCAAATTAATCTTCTTCCCTGCCATGATTCATTAGGTTGTTTATTGAGTTAAGCTATTAATAATGCCACTATAAAGCATTTCTTGTTTTTAAGAACTCTAACAAAGTTATAAACAACTTCTTAAATTTCAAGCATAATCCGCCGAATATTTTTCAATAAAACACAAAAAAGTCAGCTTTATTTGTATTACCTTTTGATTTTAAGCACTTTGAAGTTTTGCCATATTCGTTTTTTCCAACTGACGGCGAGCATAATCCAAAGTTACCACAAGACTTTTTTTATGTTCGGAAGGGACTTCAAACATCACATCCATCATAATAGTTTCGACTATGGAACGCAAGCCACGAGCTCCCAACTTGTATTCAACAGCTTTATCCACAATGTATTCAAATACCGCATCTTCGAAAGTCAGTTCCACTCCATCCATTTCAAACAGCTTAATATATTGCTTGATAATGGAATTCTTCGGTTCTGTCAGAATAGCACGCAATGCCGTACGGTCCAAAGGATTCAGATAAGTCAACACCGGCAAACGTCCGATTATTTCAGGAATCAAGCCGAATGACTTCAAATCCTGCGGAGCAATGTACTGCATCATATTATTCTTATCAATGGCAGCCGTATTACGTACAGCGCCATATCCTACAACATTCGTATTGAGACGCTGCGCTATCTTCTTCTCGATACCGTCGAAAGCCCCTCCACAAATGAACAGTATATTTTTGGTATTCACCGGAATCATCTTCTGGTCGGGGTGCTTACGTCCCCCCTGAGGCGGGACATTCACAACGGAGCCTTCCAACAATTTCAACAACCCCTGCTGCACACCTTCGCCGCTTACATCGCGGGTGATGGAGGGATTGTCGCCTTTACGGGCTATCTTGTCGATTTCATCTATAAACACAATGCCTTGTTCTGCCTCGGCCACATTATAGTCCGCCACTTGCAGAAGACGGGTAAGGATACTTTCAATGTCCTCACCCACATAACCGGCTTCCGTCAACACCGTTGCATCTACAATGGTAAAAGGCACATGAAGCAGTTTGGCAATGGTACGGGCAAGCAGCGTTTTACCGGTTCCGGTACTGCCCACCATGATGATATTGGACTTTTCAATCTCCACATCATCGTCACCCGCCTTTTGCAGCAAGCGTTTATAATGGTTATAAACAGATACTGCCAGAAAACGTTTTGCATCATCCTGACCGATTATGTACTGGTCAAGAAAATTCTTTATCTCTACCGGTTTGGGTAGTTCTTTCAGATTGAGTTTTGTTGCGCCTGCACCTTTCTTAGCCCCCAAAGCTTCTTGAGTAATCTCATAAGCCTGGGTGGCACAGCTGTCGCAGATGTAGCCGTTCATTCCCGTTATGAGGAAGCCGACCTCATCTTCCGAACGTCCGCAGAAACTGCATCTGTTTTTATTTCGTTTAGAGTCTGCCATATTTATTTCTTCGTATAGACTTGGTCTATCATGCCATATTCTTTAGCCTCTTGCGCCGTCATCCAGTAGTCGCGGTCGGAATCGGCCCACACTTTATCGAAAGGAGTATGTGAGTGGTCGGCTATGATAGTATAAAGTTCTTTCTTTAATTTTTGAATTTCACGTGCTGTGATTTCAATGTCCGACGCCTGTCCTTGCGCACCGCCCATCGGCTGATGAATCATCACGCGCGAGTGAGTCAACGCAGAGCGTTTGCCTTCAGCCCCGGCCACCAACAGTACTGCAGCCATACTGGCAGCCATACCTGTGCAGATGGTAGCAACGTCGCTGCTGATGAACTGCATGGTGTCGTAAATACCCAATCCGGCATATACCGAACCGCCCGGCGAATTGATATAGATAGAGATGTCCTTGCCCGGATCCACAGAATCCAGATACAGCAGCTGAGCCTGCAAAGTATTGGCCGTATAATCATCTATCTGCGTACCGAGAAAAATAATACGATCCATCATCAGACGGGAGAATACATCCAACTGGGTTACATTCAGTTGACGTTCTTCCAGGATATAAGGATTTAAATACCCGGCTTGTGACTTAATCACATCATCCAACACCAAACTATTCATACCCAAATGCTTGGTAGCGTATTTTCTAAAATCATCCATTTTTCTTTCTGTTTTTTTAATTTTAATGTGAATGCAAAGAAACGAAAAAGAACACAGAGACACAAAAAAACACAGAGTTATAGTTTGTCAAACTCTGTGTTTCTTTATAAAAACCAACGGTTTCCCGTCAAAATCTTATTCAAACATCTTATTGAACTCTTCGGCTGAAATGTTTTTGTTCTCCAACTTCACCTGAGTCTTCAAAGCAGAAGCCAACTTCGTTTCAACAACCCGGTTCACCAAGCCTTCGATGCTTTCTTTCTTCTTCAGCATTTCTTTCGCATAGTTATCAAGGATTTCTTCGGGCACACTCAACATTCCGTACTGTGCAAACTGCGCACGAGTAGCTTCTTTTGCCATGTTGAGGATGTCGTCCTGCTCAACTTTGATATCGTTAGCTTTCACCAGCTGTTCTTTAATCAGATGCCATGTCAGTTCCTCTATGCTCTTGTCATAGTTGTCTTCCACAAACTTTTCGTCTTTATCCTGATTGTTCAAACGCATGATACGCTTCAACAATGCATCCGGGAATTCCAGTTTTCCAACTTTTTCCATCAACATTTTGCGTACGTCCAACAAGAACTTATAATCGCCGTCGGCCACAAACTGATTGGCAATCACTTCTTTCACTTTAGCGCGGAATTCTTCTTCGCTCTTAACCACATCCTTACCGAATACCTGGTCGAAAATTTCCTGATTCAATTCGCCTTCCACGAAACGGGTGATTTCTTCTACCTGGAAACTGAAATTTGATTTCATCTCGGCTACCGCTTCCTTATCAATCTTCAGCAAAGAAGCGAGTTCTGCAGCATTGCCGTCCCATGCGGTGTAAGGATTGAATACAAGCACATCATTAACCTTTGCGTTGGCGAAGATAGCTTTCTGCTCATCGTTCTTCATATAAGCCGGCATCATGACAGCACCTTCTACCTGAATACCGCCTTCTTTAGTATTACCTTCCGCATCCAGTTCGGCGAGCAAGCCTTTCAGCATATCGTTATCAGCGTAAGCATCCACTTTTTCGTATTTGCCGCTACGTTGCGTATAAGCCTTCACTTGATTATTAACCATTTCCTCGGTTACATCAATTGTATAGTAATCCACCTTATCATCAGCAGAAACCTCAGCCTTGAATTCCGGAGCCAAAGCGACGTCGAACAGGAATTCAAATTCTTCCATTGTATCGAAGTCAATATCTTTCTGCTTATCTTCATTAGGCAACGGTTCGCCCAGGATACTCACTTTATTATCTTGAATATACTTATATACAGAATCAGAAAGGAGTTTATTAACCTCTTCAGCCAATACTGACTTACCATACATTTTTTTCACCAGGCTCATTGGAACCATGCCTTTACGGAAACCGGGGATCTGAGCTTTCTGACGTAAGTTCTTCAATGATTTGTCTACCTTTTCCTGATAGTCTGCTTTCTCAAGCTTTACAGTAAGCAAAGCGCTTACTTTGTCAATGTTTTGCAATGAAACGTTCATTCTGACAATTATTTATTTGATTTATACTTTATTTCATTCTCCAATTTGAGCGTGCAAAATTAGCGTTAATCTTTTAATTATCAAAAAACACAGGCAATTATTTCCTCTGCCTCCCCTACTGCCAAAACTTTTCCATCCCGTTTCCTTAATGCGATACCTTCGGGAGATCTTTCCAATACCGTCGTACCGTAGGTCATTCTTCCCGCCTTATGACAAAGAGAAATAAAAAAAATGAGAAAAAGTATTGCAGTTCCGAAATTAATGCGTTCCTTTGTCGCGGAATGATGGCACATTAGCTTCTCCGCTCCCACGTTCAAAGGAGAACCCCGACAGGCAGACGAGGAACAGACAAAACTTGTAGTTCCCGGGAAGAATGAGAAGCCTGCCCCTCCGGTAGAAAAACCGGTGACCCAACATAAGGAGAGTCCCGTAAAAGCTACCGAACCGCCAAAGACAAGCGAGGAAAAGAAGACCGTGACATCTAAAATGGCCAACAAATTCCCAGGCCGGAACGGCACATCTTCAGGCACATCGGGTACAACCGGAGCCGGAGGAACAGGAGTCGGAATATCCGGGAGCGTCTCTGGCCGTACTTTCAAAGGCTGTCCCAAGCCGAGTGTGGAACTTCAGAACAAAGTCGTGGTGGAAGTACGTGTCACCATCGATGCGGCCGGACGTGTGACAGCCGCTACGGCAAGAAGCAAATCCGGCAAAGCCTCGGCATCAATATTGCGGGCTTGCGAACAGGCGGCACGCGGAGCCCGCTGGAGCGAGGACAAAGACACTCCGTCGGCCAAAGGTACGCTTACATTTACAATAACTCCGCGATAACTGTCTAAATTCAGACAGTTTCTTAAGTTATCTTTGAATCACGAATATTTCTATAAACTATACTGACATCATGCTCGAATTAGGAACCCCCTTCACCGCGCGCGGTAAAAAAGCCATTCTGCTCGGTAGCGGTGAACTCGGTAAAGAAGTGACAATAGAACTGCAGCGTTACGGCGTAGAGGTCGTGGCGCTCGACAAATACGCAAACGCGCCAGCCATGCAGGTGGCCAACCGTTCGATTGTCGTATCGATGCTTGACGGAGACGCTCTCCGCCGCATTGTAGAAGAGGAAAAACCGGATTACATTATTCCGGAAATAGAAGCGATAGCCACACCCACACTTATAGCTCTTGAAAAAGAGGGCTGGAATGTAGTGCCCACGGCCCGTGCCACGTTCATTACCATGAACCGCCGGGAAATAAGGACACTTGCCGCCGTGGAGCTCGGGCTTCCGACATCTCCGTTCGAATTTGCGGATAACGAAGAGGAATATCTCGCTGCGGTAAAACGAATAGGAATACCCTGTGTGGTCAAGCCTGTCATGAGTTCATCGGGCCACGGACAGAGTCTTGTACGCAATGAATCCCAGATCGCGGAGGCATGGCGCGAAGCTCAGGAAGGCGGCCGTGCCGGAGGCGGAGCCGTGATTGTGGAAGGATTCGTTGACTTTGACTATGAAATAACTCTTCTCACTGTCCGTCACATCGGCGGCACGTCATTCTGCGAACCGATCGGTCACTATCAGGAAAACGGAGATTACCGCCGCAGCTGGCAACCTCAACCCATGTCGGAAGTCGCTATTGCCAAGGCCCGGGAAATCGCGAAGAAAGTAACCGACGCACTCGGAGGCTACGGTATATTCGGTGTGGAGTTCTTCATCAAAGGTGACGACGTGATATTCTCGGAACTCTCGCCACGTCCGCATGATACGGGCATGGTGACTCTCATATCCCAGCATCTTTCGGAATTCGCTCTTCACGTGCGTGCATTGCTCGGACTTCCTATTCCCGAGATCAGGTTCTACGGACCTTCGGCAAGCC
>OGIL01000321.1_pt1 | contig 30072 bp, 23 predicted proteins | sample 1571751 | NCBI WGS metagenome assembly OGIL01 (sample SAMEA2581964, study PRJEB24529) | metagenome | biome: Human gut stool | place: China | collected 2011 | reverse complement strand
AATAGCAGGACAAGTTCTCACGCCTTTCTTGTATAGTTAAATCTAATGCTGACTTCGGAGGACTTATAGGCGTATGGGTATATTATGAAAAGTAAATCAACAGCAGCGGTACTGGCTATTGTTTTTGGTGAATGGGGAATTCATCATTTTTATCTTGGTAACACAACAAAAGGGTTATGTTATCTGATTGTTTGGACTCTATTATGTTGGACATTTGCTATTCCTGTGATTCTGTGTATTATCTCAATCATAGAAGGAATTGTCCTGGCATGTAAGTCTCAAGAAGATTTTGACGCAGAATATAACCTTAACAGTTATAGAAATCCTACCACTCTTACTAATTATGCTCAAACCAACTCTAATACCACGGCATCTAAAGACACACAAAAATCTAAGACCGACCAACTTCTGGATTTGAAAAAACTCTACGATGCAGGTGTATTAACAGAAGAAGAATTTAACAAACAAAAAAGTAAGATTTTAAATTCATAATATGGACTATATATTCTTCATTGCTATTATCCCCATTACTATAATAGTTTTAGTGATAATTATTGTATTCATACTTCTTAGCCGGAATAAGTCTAAAAATTCTCAGCAACCTGATTTTCTTGGTAATAATTATAACTCTTACAATCAGGTCAACAAGATATCCCAAACTGAACAATTATTAGATTTAAAAAAACTGTATGATGCAGATATTTTGACGGAAGAAGAATTTAATGAACAAAAAAACAAAATCTTAAATTCCTAATAATGTATCATGATTATACTAAGTTTCATTATAGGAATTATCTTATTTTATGTAACAATAATTCCATCCATACATAAACTCTCTGCTATTCCTGTTAGTCAAAAATTTACTCGAAGAATATTATCCCTTCCTTTTTGGCAGATTATTCTTTGTGATTTAGTGTGTCTTTATGCTTTACAAGTAGAACCTGTTTACAAACAAACAGATGAAGATGTAAGTTCTTTTGTTCAAGAATATTCTGCAATTGGTGATTTGGTAAATGAATATACTGGAATCAATACCACTTCCAATTACAATTACTTAATGAGTGAAGCAGAAAGTTTACACACTTACACTATTGTTTTTATGGTAATAGTTGTAATTTTTACTTTAACAGCAGCAATAGGTAGTATAGGAAAGAAACTGAATAAACGTATTGTTGAAGGTATGTCTATAATAGCAACATTAGGATGTTGTTGGATAGCCAAATCCAGTACAGACCTGTATGAAATGATAATCCGTGATGGTGCAACATTACAAGCTATAGCTTGGATTGGCAGCTTATTGGGTACAGATATTTACTTAATGATGGATTTGATAATACGAAGTGTTTGGATATTGCCATTAATACTGATTATAAAGCATTTCTATTATCATAAAGCATTGAATGAATATTATGTTTGGGTGATACCGCAATCAAGAGTCATCAAGCAACAAGAAGAAAATGAAGCACAAGAACAGTCTAGCCCACAAACAGCGGCAAGTAGTATAAATCCAATAGAATATTCTAACGCACCAACAATGGGAAACAATCCAGAGCTTGTAATAGGAGATATTTCAAATGTCAATCAGCAATCTAAATCGCCCTATATTGGATTGGTTATTGGAGGTGTTGTAATTATCATTATAGCTGTATTTGTAGTATGGCAATGTACCAAAGGCGAAGATAATACAATGTCGACACTTCAACAAGCTCAACAAGAGGAAGTGAATAGTACAACAGGTGCCACCCAACAGCATACACAATCCACATCAGATATATACGAACAAAGATCAAACACTATTATTCAAGAACTCACTTCTAAATACGGTGATAGGATTAAAATCGTAGGGCAATATCCTGATTTATCAAGATATGTAGCTTTTATGTTGAATGATAGTGAAAATACTTGGAAAGAAACACTTGTTATTTGTGATGTGGAAACAGGAAATCAAGTAACATACGACTTTCCTCTCAGGTTATCAACAGGCAGTGATCGTTGCGGCACTCCTATAAAAGTTTTTGATAGTTTGCAAAAGGATAAGTTACTGCTTATTGGTGAAAATGGAGGAAATGAATTTGCAGACATGGCATTTCTACTTGAAATAGATCCATTAAATTGGACTGTAAGAGAAATAAACTGGGGATTGAAACTTGAGGAATTTAGTGATAAAATAAAAATAGTTCGGCGTTTTTTTACACGTTGGGATGAAGAAACTGGTGAACAAGACTGGGTAGATGTGGACATATATTACAATTTGCAAGGAAGATTAATAGCACCGCCTTATAATGGGAACAGTTACCAGCTAAAAGGTCTGATTGATAACAAATATGCCGTTACAATGCAGTTATCCATGCAAGACAACAAGATATATGGTAAATACTTCTATGACAAGACTGGAGGTGATAATTATTTGTACTTATATGGAGGTGTATCAGATAGCGGTGATGTTGTATTGCTTGAATTCAATAATAAAGGAGAACAAACTAGTGATTTTATGGGAAGATTTACAAATGATTCTTTCTATGGTACATTCACCAACTATAAACAAGTTAAAATGCCTTTTGAATTACATTTAAATAACGGCACTTCAAAAGCAAACAGTTCTCAAGCAATTTCCGGTAATTCCAAACCAATAGCTGATAATGATGTGGCAGAAGAAGACATCCCCGTGTATGACAGAGACCCTGAATTTCCAGGTGGTATGTCGAATTTGAGAAAGTATATATCAGAAAATGTGGAGTACCCTGCTATATCTCAAGAGAATGGTATAGCTGGTCAAGTGAAAGTCTCTTATATTATAAACGAGGATGGTAGCATTTCTGATGTAGAAGTTATTGAAAGTGTAGACCCTTATTTGGATAAAGAAGCTATTCGTGTTATTAGTTTAATGCCAAAATGGAATCCGGGAATAAGGGATGGTAAATTTGTAAAAATGAAGACAAGTACATACGTTAAGTTCAGCCTTCATTAAATCGAATTCTTGTTATGAGGTAACGCACTATGACAACAAATCTTGGTGCGTTATTTTTTTTGTCCTTATTCCCAAATCGCTAAAACGCTATTCTCACCAGTTCACTGCCTAATATCTGAATTAAAACCAAACATATTTTTATGTTCACTGATTTTATAAACAGAATATTAGGTGCCGAACGAAGACCTTCGGTTTCTAATCGCTTGGAAAATGATGCTGTGCCAAGTGTTATCGTAAAAAAAGACAGCAACAAACCTATCCCTGAGAAATACAGAAAAGACGTAGAAGCGCTCCAAAGCAAATATGGGGATGCTTTTAAAACCGGACTCTGCATCAATCTGACCCTACAAGAAGCTTTATCAATCATGCATAGAGAAAGAAAACGTATTGATTCATACAGAGGTTTACAATCCTATTTGATGAAAGAATGGGATATAACATTAACAATCACATCACAAAAAACTAAATCTAAATCATTATGAAGAACTATTTTATAGCAAACGGAGAAGTGCTCAATACAAATATGAGCATTGAAGAAATGGAATCACGGGTACAGGATTCATTAGACGAGAACACTTCAGGAATGGCACAGTTCAGGATCAAGGAGATCAGCGAGAAGGAGGTCAGAATGTTCTTTGTCAGGGACTTCGACTATGATCCCGATAAACCAATTATCTACGATTCGGATATGGCCTTGATAACCGGAGTGGGAATAGGAGCATTCCAGCCACAACAAGTCGGAGGATACCCGATGATTTATCCCTTGAGTTTTGCCGGGAAGAATTTCTATACTGGCATCACAAGCTTCATCAGGTTCTATAAATTCCAGCTGTTTGAAGAGACGGGGCAGACAGTGGAACACATCGGCCTGAGATGCTATTCGGACAGGATCTTAATGCAAATCATATTCTAAAGCTATGAAAAATACAATATATACCACAATCGGTGCTTCCAACCACTCCGGTACGGCAAGGAAGGAACATGATTTTTATGCTACATACCCCGAAGCCATAGACAGGTTATTCGAGGTGGAGAAGTTCCCAGATACGATATGGGAACCTGCTTGTGGAATGGGACACCTCTCTAAAAGAATGATAGAATTAGGCAAAAAGGTTCATTCCACTGACTTGATAAATCGTGGTTATGGTACCGGTGGAGTTGATTTCCTGAAAGCCACCGAAAACCCTTATGGGGCTGTCATTACCAACCCTCCTTATAAGATAGCCCTGGAATTTATAGAGAAAGCCTTGGATATATCTGACGAAGGGACAAAGATAGCCATGTTCCTGAAGCTGACATTCCTGGAGGGAAAAAGACGTAAACCGTTCTTCCGGGACAATCCGCCACGAAAAATCCATGTCTTTTCTTCCCGCGCTTCTGTTGCCAAGGATGGAGATTTTACAGCCATCCCAAACAACGGAAATGCAATCGCCTATGCCTGGTTTGTATGAGAAAAAGGTTATAAGGGAGAGACTGTGGTGGATTGGATAAACTGAAATAGGGCGCGGGGGGAACAATGACCGATATGACGGGCCGTTGTGTTCCTTATCATCACAACGTAAATTATAGTAATTTATTAAACCGGAAACATTTATAAAAATAGTATGAAAAATAACAACACTCAAATAGATAAGAAAATATTCGTGGCCGGCAAGGTGTATGACCTTCTGGTAATGGACAAGGATACGGTTGAGGCTTCGGTGCAGGCAGACCTGGACAGTTACGCAGGCAGGGACCGGGTCAGGTTCGAGCTGTACACAATCGGCAATGCGGTTGCCATGTTCTTCCACAGGGGATTTGATTACGGCCCCTATAATGCAGATCCGACGAAAGACATGATGGACGCGGACGCCTTCATGATTACCGCCCATGAATACGAGGGTTTTATGATGCCTGTCCCTTTCCCCACACTTCCCGTTCCGGGATTCGGCTATCCCTATCATATAAGTCAGACCGACTTTCTGGATGCATACCGGAAGAGCGCCAGGATTCTAGGGGCAAGCAGGATAAAGAACGCTTCCCTGGATATAAGCCCGCTATCCATCATCTTAAGAGTCCAAATAGGATAGTGGGAATACGGAATGAAGTAAATTCCGGACTATAGTGTGTATCGAAAACCGTTGTGTGAGGAACATGACGGTTTTCTTAATCCTGTTAACGGCGGTAGCCATAAGAATATCCGCTATGGAAATACCCCGGATGATGATACACTATAGTCCTGTCACCAAGTTAAATTATAATATACTTTTACAATGGCAGAATATTTCAGAATAGCGACAAAGGACTTTTGTAACACGTTGCTTCCCGGAGCCTTTACCGGAGACACTACAATGTGTCCCACAAGAAGCCAAATTGAAGCGGCCGGTCTGCATATAAAGAAGGGTTATACCTATGCGGCCGACCAGCTGGTTCCCGAAGACCATATCGAACGTCTTGACTGGGAATATGCTTTCTCTGTAACTCCTGCGACAGCTACCATATCCGCGGCGGGAGGATCACAGAAATTCACAGTGACCTCGTATAAGAGACAATACAGTTACAGTAATGCGGGAAACCGTATCTATGTAGAAGGGTCACAGACAAACGTAGCCTATACCTCCAGTAACAATCAAACGGCAGGTTCCGGAACATGGACCGCCGCGAATGATACTATCAGTTATGGAGCAAATACCGGATCGACACAGCCAAGCGGTACCATTACATGGACCCAGTCTGAATCTTTCGGTTCTGATCCTAAGAAAACAGCTGCTGCAACTCACAAACAAAATGCAGATTCTATCAGTTCTTATGCAAATCCAACAGTTTCCTTGGTTTATAATTCAGATATTCCAGCGTCTGGAGCAACAGCTGCCGTGCCTACTTATTCTTATAGTCAGGTTGTTCATTGGGTATCTGGAAAAACCACAACTGTTACTTCCGGCGGCTCACTGACTTTTACTAAGGCGCCTAATTCCGGGACGGGCACAACAGACCCTTCTACAGGAACTACTACAGCACCTTCTAAAGGAACAACCGCTTCAAGTCGAACCACTGTAGCCACTGTAACCTTATCAGTAACCTTAAACGGTAAGACTGGTACTTCTGGTAGCGCTGATGTTTATCAGGCTGCTAACTCTTATTCGGATTCTTGGGAGAATTGGACTGTCAACATATCGGCCGACCCTGTAAGAATAGGTGCAAGAGGCGGTACATCCTTATTGTCGGGAACAGCGGAAAGGAAAGGTATCAGGGAATGGAACTCAGGCAGTAAGGAAGACATAGACGGTTCCGGAACACCGTTTTTCAGTATACCCGCACATAGTAACGGCTGGTCGTTATCGGAAAACATACTGACAGCGGTAGAGAATACAGGAGAGGAAAGAAGCGTTGTCGTTACCGCATCCCATGAAGAAGGCAGGAATGAAGTGGTGGTGTATCAGGAAGCAGGAGCAATCACATGGGAATATGTCTTCTCCATAGATACCGATTCCATGTCTGTTCCGGCCATAGGTGGAACGCAAAGGGTCAACGTATCTTCCCTGAAAAAGAAAATCATCAACGGAAAAGATTCGGGAGAAACGGCAACAGTGGGATTTTCCGTAGGATGGCATTCGGGAGATAATTTCAACTCCATAGACAGAAACGGAATACCCGAATATGTGGTGTTTGATGTCGGTAGAAATACTGGGAATGAGAGAACGGAATACGATATGTTTACCCAGGAAGAATCCGGAAACACTATCCTTTTCACATGCAGCCAGGAAAGAGGATTGGCAGGATTTATCGTCTGTGGAAGCAACGGTTATATTGAAAGGATAGAAATCTGATTTCACCTATTTAAACTTGTAGCTTATTACACATAATATGATTGGTATTTTACATCAAAGCTGTAGAAGTTAAAAGTAAAATCATGAAAATCAAACTGTTTTGTATCGTATTGTGCCTTTGTGTGTTTATGACCTGTGAGAAAAATGAACCGGTTATTTCGGATGAACCTGTTATTCCACCAACAGATCAACCCAAAGAACCACAAGAGTCAATATCGACAGATGGGATAATTAATTGGAACAATGAATTTATAATTGTAGGAGACAATAATATGGCAAATATAGGAAGTAATGATTGGAATGCAGTCACCTATGGAAACGGGAGATATGTAACAGTGGGAGACAGTAACAGTGCAGCCTGCTCTATTGATGGAATCAATTGGACAGCAACCTCAGGATTTAATGACTTATCGGGAATTTGTTATGGAAATGGAAAGTTTATTGCAGTGGGAACGGGAGGAAATGTTCGTTATTCAGATGACGGGGCCGGCTGGTCAACAGTTACTATACCGGGAAAGACAAATTTGAGGGCCGTCTGTTATGAAAATGGAAAGTTCGTAGCAGTGGGAGAAAATGGAGTGATTGCTTATTCTACTGACGGAAGCAGCTGGACTGCCAAGAAGGTGGGAAGCAATGATTGGAATAGCGTTTGCTACGGAAATGGAAAGTTCGTTGCAGTTGAGAACGATGGAGGCGTTGCTTATTCCACTGACGGGATCAACTGGACTGCCAAGAAGGTGGGAAGTAATTGGTGGTATGGTGTTTGCTACGGAAATGAAAAGTTCGTTGTAGTGGGAACTGATGGGGATGTTGCTTATTCTACTGATGGAATCAGTTGGACTACAACAACTATATCAGACACCCCCACTATAATGGCCGTTTGCTGCGGAAATGGGAAGTTCGTTGCGGTAGGAAGAATATGGAATGCCTCAGGATACTACATACGGACTATTTATTATTCTACCGATGGGATCAACTGGACTTCCAAAACTATGGGTAGAGGTGAATTGTACGGAGTATGCCCTGTTCAATAACTTCTCAGCACCTTATTAAACCTGTTAAAATCAGCCGGACCAAGTTCCGGCTTTTTTATTACTCCTTTATTAATTTGAAAATGTCTGAGGATGATAAACAATGGATGATGGTATCGGATATACAAAAATTACCATGGATGTATCATGAAAGCAGCGTACAGTATATAACGGCCGGCTAACATAATTGGTAAATAAAATAACCATGATACCCCTAATCCCAATCGCCGGAGAAACTGTGTCGTCGGATTATACATAGCATCAGATTGTCCATTGGGTATCGGGAAGAACCACGACACTTACATCCGGCCATTCTCTACGGAGAACTTCCGTAATGCTCCCCTCGGAGAAGGAGTTATTGTAATTTCCAGAGGAGATATTATCTTTGATTTTTCCGAATCTCAGAACATTTTATCGATAACCGATGAGAAAACCGCTGCCAATGACTTGTTTAACGTACATATTTCCAACAAGAGGATAACTTCAAGCATAGTCAATCTTACAGGAAGTTCATCTACATATACAGTACGGATTGCCCTGCATATGTCTGACGGGGCCATTTTATATCGTGATATAATTCATTACTCATGATTGGAATTATAGGAGAGGCCAATATCGACAGGCTGATAAATGCAGCTATTATCAGTTTATTACCCTACTTAAGGAGGCGGAGGCTTAAAAATCCGTTCCCCTTTATTTTTTTGTGACAGGAACCCGGACAATGCATATCGGAATAAGGTGTTTTTCAGACTCTCATGCCGGTTACTATAAAAAAGCGATAAGAATCTGTTGACCCTTACCGCCTCCATAATGAATACCGATGATTTTCACAAAGGACCGGTATATTTTTTGAAACAATATGACTTTTATCATATATGTAGTTATAAACAACGGCGAATACATATTGTTTATCGCCGGAAAAATATTAGAAAAACCAGTCTTCTTTGGCGATTAAATATATCGTTGAACATTAGGAACATGGCAATAAAAGCATTAAACTACCCTATCGTTACAAAGTCTTGGCAGGACAACAGGGAAAAGTTTACTGAATACTTCCAGTTTACGCCGGATATACGACGTATGATTTATACCACAAATACAGTCGAGGGATATCATCGTCAGATACGTAAAGTCACAAAAAATTGGTTTATCTCGCTTATCGCAATATACGTAAAAAATGAACCATGCCTATAGCCAATTGGGCGACCATCGCACAACAACTAGCGATAAAGTTGGGAGATAGATTTAAATTGTTGTAACTTTACGCTTGTAGGGAGTACTGGTGTACCCCCTTAGCACTAACCGGCCCCCGACCGATGAGCTTGGAAGAAAAAGCCGCATGACACAGTTTATTTTACACGCCCATTAAAGTTAGTCTTAAAATTGCATTCCCCATTTCGTAGGGACTTCACTTAGTTTCATTTCTATGCCCCCTCCGTTTACGATATCACTATGTTTAATAGTTGGTTTATTCCATTGTTTACCATTCAGCGCACAAGACTCTACATAAATATTCTTCTCCGAAGCGTTTGCAATGACAGTAAGCGTTTTTCCATTAGCCAGTTTCAAGATAGCTTTACTATGTTTTGGAGCATTCAAATAGTAGTAGTCCTGCCCCGCATTCGGAAAGAGTCCTACACTACAAAAGATATACCATGATGCCATTGACCCTGTGTCTTCATTTTCCGGATAACCAGCCAGATCATATCTGTTTCTCATGATGTCATGTGTCCAATAAGACGATAAATCCGGTCTGCCCGCATGAGTAAAGGCGCGTGTCAACAAGAAACCGGGTTCATTCGTATATTTCACAAGATCTTTTTCAAATCCATAATTCAAACGTTCTACGAACAATTCTTTCCCGCCCATTAAAGAAATCAATTTATCAAAATCGTGTGGTGTATAGTAGCTACAAGTCCACGGCGATACTTCATAAAAAGGAGTGGCCCATGATCCCCCATTCTTTGTTGGTTCAAAAAAGGCAAACTCTCCATTCTCCTTGCGAGCATCAATAAATCCTTTAAATCCATGACTCTCTAATTCCGGATTCCACAAATTAACCCATTGATGACTTCTTTTCATATATCTATTATAGTCATCTTCATAACCCAATTTTTGTGCCATCAGAGCTGCGCTATAATCGTTATATGCAAATTCCATTGTTTGAGAAGAACTCATAATAGTTTCAGGTATCCATCCTAATTCTTTATATTTCTTATGATTATCCCCTACGCTTTTCTGCCAATTATAATATCCTATTCTACGATTATCAGCATTATATTTTACTATCTTATAAACTTCATTCCAATCTATTCCTTTAATATCTTTGAGGCAGGCTTCGGCCAATATATGGTCAATATCGTTTCCGCCCTGTTCATCAATTTTATCTCTTCCAGCTACAAATCCGTCATGCACAACACCATTTGTGTGAAAGCGGTCTATCACAGCGAGGATATTGCTACGTATGGCAGGCTCATCAATTAACATAAGCAATGGATAAGCACTTCTGAAAGTATCCCAAAAAGCATAGTTATCATCCCAAACAGGTCTAACTTCACTCTGCTCTGCATAGTCAAGGCTACGATCACTCGCTAACGTAAAAAGGCGGAACATAGATGAATAAAATATAATATTTTCTTCTTCTGAATCTGTTTCAATCTCAATACTACGGAATTTATCTTCCCAAACTTGACGTCCTCGGTTTCTTATCTGCTCAAAATCCCAGTCAGGTATTTCCTGAACCAATAATCGTTCAGCTTTTTCATAGCCGGTAAAGGATATGGCTACTTTTAAATGAACATTTTCGCCCTCTTTCGTTTCAAATGTGCAATAAGCTCCTACGTGTCGGCTATCGGTGCTATTCTCTATCGAGCTATTCTTAGGCAGTATGATATCGCCTTTCCAGACGCCCGTTTCAACGGCTTTTTTATCATATTGACCTACTAAATAAAGGTCATAAGCTTCCGGCATCCATCCTCCTCGGTATTTAATCTTCATTCTTAATTTATTTTCTTTCGGATCAATCTGTGCAGAGCTTTCAAGCATAGTTCCTTTTATATACTTGGCGATATCAGTTGGAATAGCGTGAGAAGCATCAAACAAAATGCTTGATTTTGAAGAGTTCGGAAACGTAAACCTATAAATAGCACTGTAATGGGTTGGAGCAATTTCTACTTTCGTTTTATAGCGATCTAAAAAAGTACTATAATAATAAGCCTTCGTGGAATCTTGGCTGTGAGGAGAATCGTGTTTTTCCAAATCTAATTCCAAATCTCCCACTTGAGGAGATACCAGAAAATGCCCATAACTTCCCCAACCGGTACCGCTTACATGTAGCTGTCCAAATCCTCTGATTGGTTTTTCCGGATGATATCCGTCATTTTCCCCTTCCGGTGTTTGAGGGGAAGGATAGATACTGCCATACGGCATTCTCGGACCTATCACACAGTTATTACCACGATTATCTATTACACCGATTTTAGTATCTACATAATCGGCATATTTGCACTCTGTCAATCTACTCTTTTGGCAACCGGCCAAAAGAAATAAAATTAAACTTAAAATATATACTTTTATGGATAAATAAATTATTATATGTTGAAAATAACAAAGTTCTATATCAGTTAACATTTTATTGATAAGTACGCAACGGAATATCAGTATCTGTACTTGTTGTAAACAAACCTTTTTTTGACACAACCAGACCAAACGCTGAATGAACAAGTGTAAATTTATTCAGTGGTCTCCCATCAAAATCAAAAACGTAGATATACTTTCCTCCGTCAAAAACTGCGTATATACATGAGTCGGCAACCACCACCTCATTGAAACCCTTAATACCCTTAGGGATAGCCTCACTTTCGGATATGGAAAATATAGGTTCTCCGCTCGGACCGTAATGAACACTATGTGTATTCGTCTTTAGATTGAATATCTCAATTACTTCACCGAGCTGTGTCATCATTGCCAATATGCCGTCGTTCGGGTTGTAATCCATAAAACTGCGCCATGCTTGCGCTAGGGCAGTCTTTCCAGCATCATTAACGTTTTTTTTGCTAGGTATATATCCCACACTCTCTTTTATCTTTCCTTGTAAGTCAAGAACATGGTAACGATAATTACCGGTATAGTCGGTTACCAAAAATCCGTCGTTAGTTTTGCAGAAATCCAAAGTACGTATAAGGCGATCATCCAAGATAATCTCCTCCACCTGCTCTGCTATACCTAACAAAGAAGATATACGCCAACGGAGTATCTGTCTACGATTGGAGTCAAGTACCCATACAGAATCGGGTGAACAAATTCTGACACGTCAGCTAAGAGAATCTCTCCCGGTCCTTCTCTACGTTTACCAAATGAAGTGATATGCTTCCACTCTGGATAGGTGAATGAGTGTAGGTAATAACTTTCAGGATGCAGATCAAGTATAATTGCAAGGCTATCTTTTATTTCAACACGATAAGGATAGTGCAGGAAGACACTATCACATTTTATCCCTTCCGATTGTACCAGCTTTTTTTACCAGAAAATCCGTATAACACTGATACTGATCTTTTGAATTGAAATTACAACTACATAATAACATCAGTAATGCTACGAGGCAAACATAAATATAAATCAACATGTTTTTCGTAAATATTAATATTTGGATATTACAAAGATACTTGTTTGTCCCATATATTCTAAACAATTTATTTAATTTATCAACAGATTGAAAATATAGCATAAAGTATTAATTTTACGTCATAATTACTCCATACATTGTTATTGAAATAAGGACTATAAGTTTGTGTGAAACCATGCAGATTAACAATTTCCCCTTCTCATTTTTTTAATAACGCCCTACTACATTCAGAGAAGATAATACACAAAATTCACAGCTCCCATTATTTTCAGGGTCAGGATTAAGCAACGGTTCTTCCCCATTCTGTTCAGGAAGTTGAAGTCCTTCCTGCACCGACTCAGAACAAAAGGCAAAAAGAATTAATAAAAAAACTTGACATATCTTTCATAGCCTAAAAAATATTTAACCTGAATTATCAAGCAAGAATAAATAACACTCTTTATTATAATTCTATATTCTTATAAAAGAAAAAGATAGCGGTTCCAACCTACGGATCCCGCTACCTTTTTCATTAGAGTCTATTATTTGCCGGCTAAACCATCAGCAAAACCTGCATAAGTATGCTTACGGCTGTAATGGCTATCCCATAAACCGACCGGTTCACCACCACGCCAGCCGGAATCGGTAGGACTATCAGTGATGCACCATTGAGTAATACCATACTGCTGATTGACAGGAATAATTTCAAAGTATTTTTTTACAATGAATTTATAGTAATCAGACATTGCCTTATGTTCTGCTTCAGTCATCTGATCAGTCAACACTTTATTACCTTCCTCATCTACATAACCCATGTCAAGTTCGGATATCTTCACAAGCTTTCCACTATTAGCCAATATTTCGAACATTTTCACTACGTGCTCCTCCTTGCTCTTTTGTATTTCTGGATTTGCATAGCAGCTAACATGCATTTGTGTACCGATACCATCAATTTTCGTCACACCATCAGATTCCCACTTCTCAATCCAATAAACTAAACTCTTAGCCTTTTTGTTATCATCCCAATCAGACTCTAAATTATAATCATTGACAAAGAGTTTCAGAGGATTAGTACCACCATTTTCTGTATAGTATTTACGGGCTGCAGCTACAACAATACGTACATAGTCTTCATTACCTAAATAATCTTGCCAGTAGAAATTATTTTTAGCATCTTCCACGCTGACATTTGTAGAAGAATGCAGAGTATAAAATCCCCCGTCATTACCACCACCAGAAATAGCCTCATTCACAACATCCCATGCTGTAACATAACCACCAGTAGCTTTCATCATACCTTCTACCCAAGTGTTCATAGCCTCTGTAAGAACTTCTTTCTTTTCTTCAGGAGTAAGAGGAAGAGTGTTACCTTTGGTTACAATCTGGAACTTGATATTATCGAAATAATACTTATTTGCAGGTGCATTAGGAGCACCTACATCAAGATTCCAAGCAATAGTCTGCATATTTCCACTAGGGGAAAGAGTTGTATTTATAGTGATAGTTTTTTCAAAATGTTGCCATTCTGTAGTAAAACTAAAAGCACATCCCGCATCATAATGAATATAACTACCTGGAGTAGAATGACTCTGAGACTCTGCATTATTGGGAACCTCTGCACGATAATCAAAAGAAATATGTACCACATCTTTATCAACCAATGGACGATCGGCATAAAGAAAGAACTGAGTGTCATAACTATTAGTACCACCACCAGCAGAGGTTACAACAAAAGCTCGGCTACCATCTTTACCTGCACCCTCTACAATGTCACAAGCAGCATGGTTACTACCGATATGAGTGGAAACAAAATTAGTAGTTTCACTACCTTCTGCATCACCATTAGTAATAATGTCTGTAAAAATCTCTACAGCAGGAGCTTCAGAGTGAGTAATCTTTACATACTTAATTTGAATAGTACCTGCAAAAAGGCCCGATTGAGTCATTACATGACCACCATTATCTACAGCTTTAAAAGAAAACTCATACTCTTTCCACTCTGTATCAAAAGAGAAAGCACCATCCGCTCTACCACTCCAAGGCCCTACGCCAATATTAAGGGTACCCGAACCAGAGCCCTTAACCATCATTTTCAACTTATACTCCTTACCTTTAACTGTGGGAAGATTATCTGCTGTATGATATTGAACAAAATAATTCTGTTCGGTTGGTGCAGGGTTCATAATTTCAAGACACCCCTCAGCAGAGTTAATACCAATAGTGGTACCTTCTGGCACTGAATTCCAAAAGTTATAAGGATCTTTAGAGTAATCCACTACATAATCCTCAACATCAACTTTAGCATCAGGGTCCATGTCCATCTCTTTATCTTTAATCAATCCATTCAGATACTTGTTATTCTGCTGCGCATGCCAAGCCAACGTATGACCATAGATGGTGAGTCCGCCAGCTTTGGCGGCAGATACAAAATTCTCTACGTTTCCAAAGTTCATAGTGCCATCATCAGCTACACATGAAGCATATTTCATTGCATTACCTGCCGTCATTTCGACAAAATTACTATTAGCCAAACGAGTCACTAGTCCGCCAGCAATATATTCATTCGCAGCCAGTGCAATACCCAACTTAAAGTCAGGATTAGCACTGCCATTTACATAATTCTTCAATGCATCATATTCATTGAGATATTCCATACCTGCAATAGAAGCAGGTTTCTCAACTTCATAGTTCAACAGTTTGTCATCTACACATGAAGTAGAAGCAACTGTGGCCATTAAAAGCATTATACCTAATCTTATTTTTGTATGTTTCATATAAATATTTTTTTAATAAGAAACTTTATTATTTCTTTGCAGGAGTAAACCATTCTGCTTTCACACCTCTATAGTGAACTACTAATGTGTCTTTTGTGGCACAATGGATACCATCATAATCCATTGTATAATCTAAATAAAGCACATCGCGGTCTTTATTTCCCCAACTATTTTTATCGCCTTTGGAAACAAATTTGCCACTACCTGCAGCTGATACTCCTGCAGAGTTGGAAGTAATAGTACAATTACCGTTTTTATCAAAAGCAAGTAAAAGTTTACTCTCAATATTTTCTCCGGCAGCATTCTTAGTTGGGCGATCCCACTCTACCTCATTCAATCCAATAGTGCTGAATCCACCAATGGTCTCATCCTTTTCTACATAATCTGCATGACGTACCTCTTTGCCTGTTTTGTTACCACTATAAACATCAATGCCTCTACGTAGATAATGTGAGTCATATTTACTGATATACTTTACAGCATAAAGAACATAATCCTTGGGCTGTACCTCCCAATCATCTTTATTTATACGATTAGGAGTTTCAACTGAAGGTTTTCCCTCCAAGATGGTATCAGCATTTTGTACACCGGTCATTACTACAGGTATGACATAATTCAACGAGGTAGATTTAGGATCCTTAAAGAATGCATCGGTAAAGTTTACGGTAACGCCACCCAGCACCTTACCTTTTTCAATAACAATCTTATCACTACTCAAGGTATAGTGTGTAGCAGGAAGAGCTTCTATATCTCCTCCATCACTACCAAAAGTATAACCATCACACAACGAATTGTCTACTCGGATACCTATTTCAACATTTGTCTTGTTATCGTATATTCCACCAACAGTAGCCATAATTTGGCATTTATGTTCGTTATCTAATGAGTTATCTACCGATGCATCTTCACCTAATGTTATGGTACGGATGGGGCTCTGATAAGCAAAGTACACCGCAGAATATTTATAGTCGGGAAATTCCCAGTCACCATTTTCACATGCTGCAAACAAGGCTCCCGCTATAGCGGCTATTATCAAAAATGATTTTTTCATTGCTATTTTATTTATTTCAGTTTATATAAATTCGTCTCTTACTGTTTGGTGCTTACCATCCCTTATTTTGAATAAGAGCATCAAACTTCAGAATCTCACTATAGGGAACAGGACCATAATACATATAATCTTTATAGTCACGTTTTTCTACGTCTACTACTTCATAGTTATTTCCCGTTATTTTCATACCTCTCACTGTTTCATTAAGTTTACTGATGTCTACTTTCCAACGACGCAAGTCCCAAAAACGGAAGCCTTCAAAACAGAGTTCCAGACGACGTTCGTTACGTATGAGTTCACGCATCTTATCCCGATCACCCTTAATAGACTCCAGATAAGGATCACTGCCATTTTCTCCAATACCGGCACGTTGGCGAATGGCTTTTACCACGTCATAAGCAGAGTATCCATGCGTTCCCTCACCTTGGGGGCCCCACGCTTCATTAGCCGCTTCAGCATAGCCTAAGAAAATCTCAGTATATCTGATCCAAGGTTTAATGTGATAGCCATTGGTCGTGTTGCTAGGATTTGCATTTACATTCATATCTAAGAACTTACGCAAATAGTATCCTGTACGTGTAGAAGCACCGTCAAATTTATTCATCGCATCATTATTGTTGCCGTCTACAGCAGTGGTGATAACACTATTCGAGACCCCTGCCTTACTGCCGTTATAAATAATGTACATAGCTAAACGAGGATCACGATTTTCATATGGGTTCTGAGCATCATAATTACTTCTCAAATCGTTAATGGGATAACCGTTTAATCCAGGAAATGCATCCACTAAATTCTGTGAAGGATTCACACGCCCCTTGCCGAAAAGTGAAGGAGGATATTGATCTTTCTCAAGGTCAGCACTCTCATTTTTATTACTACGCCATAAGAATTCAGGACGATTGTAACCGGCTACCATATTCTTGATACCATTAGAATCCTCATACCACTTGTTACCAGTAGGATCAATTTGAGCAATCGGATCGCTACCCAAATTTTTCAATACCTCAGCCATGAAATTAGCAGCCTGTTCCCAAGTAACCCCCGAACCTTCACTATAAGCAGGACTGGCAGCAAGTAAAGCAGCTTGGGCACGAACTGCACGAGCTACACTAGCACTCATACGGTTTTTAGCATGGTCACCAAAAACGCGATTATACTGGCTAAGGTTAGCTCCCATCTGAGTATATTTAGAAGGGACATCACCTTCTGCAGCTAAGTCGCCATATGTATCAGGAAGCATCTCAATGGCTTTTTCCACATCTTTGTTAAGTTGTTCAATACACTCCTTAAATGTATTACGCGGCTTGTTGAAGTCTGAATTTACAGTCTCAGCCTCTGTAAGAATAGGAATACCCAATAACTGACCATCAGCTGTCCATCCGGCACAACTCATCAGCAAGTGATACATATAAAGCGCACGCATACCATAAGCGTCACCCTGAAAACGCACTTTGAATAACTCGGAAGCTACCTTATCTTTGGCCCACTCCACATTCTCGGAAATTTCCAAGAACTGATTGAGATATTGCCATGAAGCACGCAAGTACTGCCAATTATCCAAAGGATTGTTATCGGAACGCCAAGCACCTGTTGCAGCCTTCAAATATGAATTATTTACATCGTTAGATACAGCATCATCAGTAGCTACATCAGTAAACTTCCATGAATTAGCATTCTCACCCAACGGATTACTAATATAAGCATGTCCCAACAAACCGGTAGCCCATGAAGGCATATCCTCCAAGTCTACCACGTCTTTATGATTCTCTATTGCAGGATCAAACAGATCGTCACAAGCGGAGAATCCCACTAATAATGCTGTTGTCAAAATGATATTTTTTAGTTTCATAACTTATTATTTTTCAATCTTCATTATTAATCATTCATTCTTTTAGAACGTACCCTTGAAACCAAGTTGGTAGAAACGCGTCTGGGGAGCACTACCTATGTTCATTTCTAAAGCTTTACGCTCTTTTGCAATAGTCAGCAGATTGTTAGCATTGGCAAAGAAGCTCAAGCCTTTGATGAAAGTTCCTCTCAATATCTTTTCAGGCATTTTATAAGTGAGCTGTACCTGAGTCAGATTAAAGCGATCATTCTTGTACATCCAAAAGTCTGAAGTACGGAAATTGTTAGCGCCATTAGTTGTAGTTAAACGCGGATAAGTAGCTGTCGCTGCCGTTTCAGGAGTCCAACGATTACGTACTATTTCAGAATACTTGCCATCTCCTTTCACCCAATAATAAGAGTTATCTTTCATACCATAACCACCTATATAAAGATTACCCATAGCATAAAGAGTAAAATTACGCCATGTGGCAGTAAGGTTGATACCACTCATAAAAGGAGAATCCCAACGGCCCAGGAATACACGATCGTTATCATCAATTTTACCATCGTTATTTTGGTCTTTATAACGAATATCTCCCGGCTTCACATCACCGAAAGTTTGAGTTGGAGCAGTATCTATTTCTTTTTGGTCTTGGAAGAAGCCTTCACTTTCCAGTCCCCAATGGCCATTCAAAGCACGTCCAACAGCCGATAAATAGTCGAATTCAATATTCTCATCACGCTTTTCGGCCGTACTTTTATAATACATGCCACTAACACCCAAAGTCAAAGCCACTTCACCAATTTTTTTATTAGCATATATACTGAAATCAAAGCCAGTACGCTTATCCACATTGTAGTTTATATATGGAATAATAGAGGATGTAGGATAACCTGTTTGTGTAAAGTAATTAGGATACAATGAATTGGCGCGTGTCAATCCACCATCCATCTTGCTATTGAAGAAATTAAAGTCAAAATTGATTAGGTTATTCCACATTGAGCCACGTAATCCCACTGTGAACTCTTTACGCTTCACAAAAGTCATGTCATAGTTATCACCACGCTGGAATTCAGTAGCAGCTAAACCACCGTTATCGCCCCAGCTGTACCATCCACCTGATTGTATCACAGCTTTGTAGAGATAGTAACCATCTTCATTATCATCAGTCGTGATATCAAGATCTTGATTAATAATACCTCCTGACACAGTGAACATCAAATTATCGAAAATAGAATTTTCCATAAACTCTTCTTTCGCCAAGTTCCACCCTAAAGTTACTGTAGGTGAAAAAGCGACGCGCTTACCTTCGGGTAACTTAGCCGAATACGGCATTGCAGCACTGAAATCTGCATAATATTTATGTTGGTAATTATACGATGCTTGAAAACCTAAGTTGGCATTGGTAGTACGGTGATAATGTCCGCTACGTTGCGTTTGCCAAGCATTAGCCAAAATCATACCAAAAAAATTATGGTCTTCATTAAATGTTTGCTGGTAATCGAACTGACCGGACACGTTATAAGTATAGCGATAGGCAGAGTTGCTAATATTTTCGCTACCACTCTTTTCATCCTTACCGTACTGAGTAATACTTGATATGACATCTTTTCCGTTATAGTTTGACCATACAGGAGCAAAAGTTGCATAACTGCTACTATAACCCTGATTGTAGGTTGATGCATAGTCAATACCATACTTAGCACGAAAATAAAGTCCCTTAAGTAACGGAGAAAGATTAACATCGAAACGTGTATTGAATTGAAACTGACGACTTACATATTTACTGTCACCAGCCGCATAGGCATCAGCCACCGGATTGGTAGGATTCTGCTGTGTACCACCGAAGAAAAATTTGCCATCTTGAATATAGCTACTGTTAAGTACTGTATTCAATGAGTTTTGATCAGTCGCTTCAATATAGCTTAATGGGATAAACGGTGCCACTAAATGTGGACGTAATGTGGCTGCTTGTCCCCACCAGTCTACACTTGCTGCATAAGAATCATAAAAAGTAACATTAGCATCTGCCTGTGCTGTAATGAGTTTATGCAGCTTCATATCCACATTTCCACGTACAAAGAAACGACTGATATAATTATCTTCTGTCTTACCCACTTTAAGCAGGGACGATTCACGATAATAGCCAGTAGTAGTATAGTATTTTACTTTCTCAGTACCACCACTTACCTCAGCAATTGCTTCCGAACGATTGTATGCTTTTTTTAAATAATCGGAAGAATACATGTTAAAATTGGGATAACGGTAAGGATTCAAGCCGGACGCATGATTGTAAATATCAGCATCCGAGTAATTGGCAGGCAATCCATCATTAGCACGAGCCTCGTTGTAGAGCGTCATATATTCTGCCGATCCCAAATATTTAGGATAAGATTTTGGAGTATAAAAGCCGGTATTCGCATGAATATTGATATTAAGATCACTTACTTCTCCTCGTTTAGTGGTAATAGAGATAACGCCTTTAGCCGCACGCGGACCGTATAGTACTACAGCAGAAGCACCTTTGAGAAGAGTTATCTGATCTATTTCATGAGGAAGTACGTTATTTGCATCACGTACCATACCGTCCACGACAACGAGATATTCAGTGTTTCCCCAAATATTACCATTGAAACCGCCTACCACATTATCAATGAGTCCCAAACTATAATTTGTATATGTTTTCTCTGACATTTTTTGCATATCAACCACTGATACCCCGCCTAGCAAGTCACGCTGGTCAATAGAACGGAATGCCACTTCTACCTTTTTGAGTGTATCTGCTTGCGCCGCTTTCATCAAATCTATCAATGTCTCCTGAGCGGTAACATCTGCATGAGCGAAAACCAGTGCTACACAGAATACAAATCCTTTATATATATGTTTCATTTTATTAGAGTTTTTACGTTTATAAAACCATTACCAACCGGGGTTCTGGTAGAACTCTGGATATATTGTCACATCTTCTGTTTTGAACGGTAACCAATAATGTTTACTCGAAAGTTTACGTTGCGTCACTATTTCTTCACGGAAATTAACAACCTTACGTTCTTTGGGATCAGCTTCCGGATCAAATGCTTCCGCGCGATCAAACTTTTGCATCGTTTTTATATTATAAGGATATTCCGTTAATAGTTTCCAGCGACGTAAATCATGGAAACGATGTCCTTCAAAAGCTAATTCTACAGCGCGTTCACGACGAACCTCACTCATAAATTTTTCAAGATCATTAGTGTAACTATCAGCAACCGGATCCACCCCTGCACGTTCACGAATTACATTGACTGCATAAACAGCACTTTTCGGGAAAGTAGCTGAATTGCTGTTTGCCGAACCATAACCTTGTGCAACAGCTTCAGCATACAGCAAATAAACTTCAGCCAAACGTAACCAAGAGAGATGAAAATGGGTCGCTTTACCATAACCGTAATCAGCATCGTCCTTATTAGCGCCCAAAGGAATGAACTTATAGTTAAAATATCCAGTACGGCTTGTTTTACGAGGGTCGTCACAACAGTTTCCCCCCTCATACAAGTTGGCATACTCATATTCTTTGAATGAACTTGGACTCTTAATCATTTTCACACCATCATAAATGAAATTGTTATAGAAACGCGGATCCCGATCTTTCCATGGTTGCGATTTACTAAAGTGAGAATTTGGATCATCCAGTGGTAGCCCATTCTGCATACCAAAATAGTTTACATAATTAGCGGCAGGACAAAGAATGATACCGTCGCCCTCACAAATGGCTTGCAATTGATAAGAGTTCATTTGACGCCAGTAAGAGTCTGCACCGTAAGTAGGACTACGCATAATGGCTTCCGTACCACCGGGCATTAACCAATTTTGTTCTTTGGTATAGAACAGGGTACTATAGTTATCAAAATCTACTAAGGCATATTGAGTTTGATTACTTTCAACCATATTAAGGACCTGACCCAAAACATCAGCAGCACGCTTACAATATTCTGAATTGTATGAACGGTTGTTGTTGTTGGCACCATTTTCCATCAACGGGCTTCCTGCATAAAGTAGAGTTTTACCTAGGTAAGAAAGTGCCCAAATCTTATTAGGACGTAAGGCATTATTACCCTTTGTACGGCTACCTGTAGCTGTATTGTCCCAGTCAATAGGTAGCAAATCGGCTGCACGCTGAAAGTCTGCAGCCATTTTTTCAGCGTTTTCCTGATAAGTTTCGCGTGGCAGGTTGAATTGTGCATCGGGTGCTATTACACTTTCTAAATAAGGTAAACCACCCCAATAAGAAGTAAGCTGGAAATAAAACCAAGCGCGGAAAAAGTAAAGCTGGCCTTTAATAAAATTTTGCTCCTCTTGCGTAGCATCTTTCAACATACCCTTTTCTAAAGCTTCCAGTCCGAGATTGGCTTGACGGATAGCATACCAGCCACCACCCCACAAAGATTTCTTAAAACGATCACCATCTACAGACCAATTCCGATCCAAAAAACAGTCTCCCTTGTTAATATAACTACGATAATTACCACCATCAATAGCATATCCCATTAGATACTCACCATTACCGGTCGTAATAACTTCATCTTCCCCCCAATTAAAGGAACTTACCCAGTTATGTTTGGCAATATCAGGAATAACGTTATACATAACTTCAATAAATCCTTGAAAATTATTGAAGTTCTTGAATGCATCTTCTTCAGAGAGAACAGAATCTGAGTCTCTGTCTAAATAGTCTGTACACGAAGTAAGCGTAAAACAGACAATGAAGAACATTGAAAGTATATAAATAATCTTGTTTTTCATCTTAATCTCAAATTAAAGTGTAATTTTAAAACCTAGGTTAAAACGACGTTGAGTGGGGTATGCACTCCAACCACCCGTATTTGACTCACGATCATCGGGCATGTCAGTCCAAAGGAAAAGGTTATTACCATTAACAAACAGCTTGAGACTACTCAAACCAGAGGCTTTAAGCCATTTCTCTTTAGAGAAAGTATATGAAAGTTCAGCATATTTTAAACGAACATATGAACCATCAAACATGAAACGGGTACCATCAGTATATTTACTTGTCTGATTCAACCAACGTGGCAAAGGTACGTCGGCATTTTGGTTATCAGGTGACCAGTAAGTACCTTCATAGAAAGCGGTATTACGCGTACCTCCTAAACTGGTAAGCCCTACAGAACGGTTTACATTGTTCACGCCATAGAACTGAACGAAAAAACTCCAACCTTTGTAATCGCAACCTACTTGGAGATTCATTGTATTTTGCGGAATGCCGGTATAACCGTATGGAATATTGTCATTCACTGAAATAATACCGTCAGCATCGTAGTCAAGGATAATATAATTGCCAGGTTTACGTCCATCGTCATACTCATCATGTGCAGTGCTACCATAAAGTTCATCCCAACTGTTGTAATAACCATGATCCAAATAAGTATAAGTCTGATCAATGGCTTTATTGGCTTTTTTTTGATATTCTGGTTTCAGTTGAGGATCATCTGCTTCTTTAACCTTGCTTACAGCATGAGTCAAAGAAGTATTACCCCAAAGACGCCAATCTCGATTAAGTTGTTTATTCCAACGCAAATCCAATTCAAAGCCTTCGCTGTCTACTTTACCAAGGTTGGCTACAGGAGCAGAGGCACCGAAATATCCAGGAACAGCACGATTACCACCTGTAATCAGGATATTCGAACGTTTTTCCTTGAAATAGTCAAATGACCCTGAAATAAGGCCACCCAAAATAGCAAAGTCTGCAGCAATATCCAATTTGGTAGCCACTTCCCACTGCAAATTCTTATTACCTAACTGTGTCTGTTGCCACCAACTATAAGGACTTTTAGCCGGATCTACCCCTGTCAAAGATTGACGATAGGCACCACCGTTTGCCCAAGTATCCATATAGAGCCAACGTCCATTGATATTGTCATCACCGATTTCACCATAAGATGCACGAAGTTTTAACATATCCAGCCACTTAAGATTAAGTTTCTTCACAAGAGGCTCTTCTGAAACCATCCAACCGATAGCACCTGAATTAAAGAAAGCAAAACGGTTTTCTTTTGCAAAAATTTCAGAACCGTTGTAAGCACCGTTATATTCAAACATGTAGCGATTTGCAAAATCATATGTAACGCGGAATACCCAGTTCTCACGATAATGAGGTTGCTCACTGCCAGTAGCATATTGCTCACGGCTGAAGTTACCCATAGCCCCCACAGTATGCTGACCAAACTTATTTGAATAGTTCAACTGAGCTGAATAATTCAGACGACGGTATGTAGCATTGTTCTGAACCGATCCAGCCCCTGTCTTCCAAGCATTATTATTATGGAAATCAAACTTATACAAGGCATCAGGGGTGATATCTGTATACTCTTGGCCTGTTTCTGGATCAATCCACTTATGAGCTTCGCTTTCCCAATCAGTTGTATCATCTACACCACGACCTGTTTCACGGAAAGCGTTATCAAACGCCAATTTAGCCTGTATATTTAACCCCTTTAATAAAAAGCCAAGATCTTGTTCAAGAGTGAAGTCTGTATTCAGGCGATCATCAGTAGTATAACCTATACCATTTACACTCAAATTTTCATAAGAGTTCGTAGCAGCCTGTGTGGGATTAGGTTGATAATAACCAAAAGTCCCGTCACTATAAACAGGCATGAAAGAATCAGGTGCAATACCATAGAAAGCGCTCCAAACAAGATTCTCATATTGTCCTTGGGTAGCTTTCTTCACTGCATGCGAACCGGAAAGATTGACATGAAATTTAGTAGTCTTAGTCAAATTGAAGTCAAGGTTACTACGCACATTTATACGGTCATAACCAAATCCAGGATCATAACCTTTCGTATTAGCAACTTTCTTATAAATATCCCCTTCGTGCGTATAATCGACACTAGCAAAATATTTCACGAATTTAGTACCACCACTGATATTAATATTGGCATTATAAGAGGTTGCCACATTTTTCAACAAATAGTCTGCCCAGTCTATATTAGGATAACGTTCTGCCTCTGCTAGGTTAGCCGGATAACGATATTTGTTCAAGCGGTCTTGAGTCAAATAATAGCTCCAAGAATCTGGATGATAGGCCAATTCGCTCTCAATCACCTGATTACGAAGTGAAAGTGCATCGTATGCATCCATCATGTCTGGTATCTTGGAATAGGTTTTCAATGTTGTGCTAGCATTGATATTGATTACGGCTTTACCTTCTTCACCGCGCTTAGTGGTAATCAAGATTACACCATTAGCACCACGTACACCAAATACTGCCGTTGCAGATGCATCTTTCAATACAGAAATAGATGCTACAGAGTTAATGTCTACTGAGTTCATAGAACGTTCTACACCGTCTACCAGTACCAATGGATCACTTGAATTCCAAGATGTCACACCTCGAATAGTAATTTTCGGATCTTCATCACCCGGTTGACCAGTAGTAGTCATAGTTACAACACCAGGAAGATTACCAGTCAAAGCCTGTCCTAAGCTAGATACCCCACCTGTACGTTCCAAAGCTTTCGCATTAGTTTGTGCAATGGCACCTACTACTGAAGCTTTTTTTTGCTGTCCAAAACCTACCACTACCACTTCTTCCAATTGTTGTGAATCATCTTCCAAAGTCACTTTAATCATTCCTTTTGAAGTAGATTTTACTTCCTGAGATTTCATTCCCACAAATGAGACAACAAGGGTAGAGTTTTCATTGGGCACAGTCAACACAAAATTACCATCTATATCTGAAATCGTACCTATTGAATTATTACCTTTTAATACTACTGAGGCACCAATGACCGTCTCGCCATTACTGTCAAAAACAGTTCCCCTTACAGTTATTCCATTTTGTGCCAATACAGTCAAACAACTAAACAGCATAAGCAAGAATAGGTAAGGAATTTTTTTGATTTTTTTTGTTGCATTTTTCATTACCATTAGTTTTAAAAATTAATTAACTAAATTCTTTTCTAATCATTTCATGGACGATTTTAATACTTAACTATCATTATACATAATATATAAAATTAAAAAGTTAATAGACGTTACAAAAATATATAATATACACTTCTTTTAAAAGAAAGGATGTTACATAATTTCACATACCATAATACATATCTTTGCTATACGTTACAATTAGTATTACACATGTTACATTGTACACATCACAGATATAAAAGATAGAAAATAGCCGTTTTATTAAGTCATTAAAAATAAATAGTTTTTAAACACAATATGATTTCCATCGAGATGAAATTTATAACGCTGTTTCTTGTATTTTTTGTTCATATAAGCTATGGCTAATATATAAACCTTATTGTGATTTGTAATTACAATAAAGGCATTTGGAGTACATTATTATGTATCCCATAGGTAGAGCACATTAATAGTTATTTTTTAAATGCGGATATGAACAGTGTGAGAGATGAGTCAATAGGATATATAGGAAAGATAAAACCTGATGACTGATATATTCATTTTTACGACAGAAAAACTATCCGATACCTTCTTCTACAAACGTATGATGGCTCATTTTCGATATTTATTTTTGGTTCGATATTCATCTGCATTCCAAAGTATATCGAATTTAATTGTTTTTATTGAGATGGTTTTGGAGATTGTTCAGAAAACTTTGTCCCATTATCATGAAACATTTCTCCATTTATTACGTTCCGGAAGCTATAATGGAAAATTGCCTTCCATTTCTTTAGATTACATTTTTGTAGTAAAAATATATCGCAGGGTTGCCGAAGGCAAATTATATGATAGGATGTACTACTATTCATATCTTAAATAATATCCATTCAGGAGACGTGAGCCTACATCTAACGAAAGAAATTTATAACATTCTCTTTGCACTTTTTTCTTAAAATTGGGATTATTATTTATATGTAATAGATTTTTCATTGAAAAAAGTGTTTCGCTCCGTTTACTCTTCCTCGGTCAAATTGAATATCCAGAAAAATTGCATAAAAGGAAAGGCCTCTAATATGATATGTGTCCTCCCTATTTCTTGATTCAATCCCTACTACACCTTTCATCAGATAGCAGGTCTTTATTGGAATGTAATCGGGATATTTTATATCACCTAATTTTCTGAGTTAACCTACTTACATAATAATCTGATTCATGCAAAAGAATTTTGTAATATATTAGACTGTGGCGCTGAAAATGTAATACAGCCATAAAAACGTGTAACGTGAGTATATAAATTATATTGTTTTTTTGGACATATTTGCAATTAGAAGGATGTATATATTTAGTTATAGAATTCATTATGAATCATAACAGTGTATTTTCCAAAAGATTAATGTAATAAAAGGGATACTTATTAATATTTTAAGCTAAAGGTTATGAGAAATGTAACAAAGCAAATTAAAAAGATTCATTGTTTAATTCTTCTATTGTTATTGAGTTGTTTACCGACTTTAGCAAGGAATGGGATAGTAACAAAAGAAACAACTGGCTATGAGAAAGGCAAAACAGCAATAGGAACTTACTACACCGATAAATACCGGAATTTATTTAATGAATATTTAGGTATTTCTCAGCAACAAACCAATCTGAAAATAGAGCAAATTTGGCATCACTTTTTTGTGAATGAAAAAACAAAGGTTTACTATGAATGTAATGATAACACTGTCTATATTTATGACACCGGAAATCGGGATGTGCGCACAGAAGGTATGTCCTATGGAATGATGATATGCGTACAGCTGGATAAGCAGGCCGAGTTCGATAAGTTATGGCGTTGGGCCAAGAAACATATGCTGTATACTTCGGGTAAATGGTCCGGATATTATGCCTGGCACTGTACACCTGATGGAGTTAAAATAGGCAAGGAGCCAAGCTGCGCTTCAGATGGTGAAATTTATTTTATCACCGCCTTGTTTTTTGCTTCTCATCGTTGGGGAGACAAGGGTACATACGACTATAATCAGGAAGCCCAGAAAATATTGAAAGATGTCATGTCCAAAGATGGTTCCCAAGGTGTTTATAACCTATTCAATACAGAAAGTAAATTAGTAACTTTTGTACCGGAAAAGATTTACTATCATTATACGGATCCTTCCTATAATCTGCCTGCTTTCTTTGAACTTTGGGCTTTGTGGTCTGATACCAATACAGACTTCTGGAAGCAAACCCCTGATGCAGCCCGCCGTTTACTGTCTGATGCCTCGCATAAACAGACCGGCCTCTTCCCGGACTATTCTACATTTAATGGTACTCCTTGGAAACCTCAGAATTGGGGGTATGATACAAGAAGATATCAGTTTGATGCTATTCGCTGTGCCATGAATGTAGGTATGGATTATTATTGGTTCGGCAAAGATGCTGCTAACCAGACGGAGATGATGAATCGCTTGCTCAACTTCTTCAAGCGGGATAATTTTACGCATGAATATTTCAATGTGGACGGTTCGGAATCTGCGGGTAATTATTCAACAGGTATGATTGGGGCAAATGCAGTGGGAGCTTTTGCATTGAGTGATAAGAATCTGGCAAAAGAGTACATACGGAGATTATGGGATGAACCGTTACCTACGGGTAGATTCCGTTATTATAGCGGTATGGTATATATGATGTCTATATTGCACGTCAGCGGAAACTTTCGGATTATCAAATAGTCTTCCTTTTGAATTACTTTTGGTGATAAAGATAACGCAGCAATTTATGTATTTAAGTGGCATAGCTATGGCTAATCTTAAATATCGGTGAATATTATTTTGGATTGGTCTGTTTTGAATAATTTTGTATTGCCAGATAATACTATTAAGATAAAAACTATGATTATGAAAAAGTACTTTTGTCAGATTTATGTATTGTTGATAACTCTTTTTCTAACTTCAAATGTGGTTTTGGCCCAAAATTATTTTGAGGATTTTCCTGTACGAGCTAATCCCAAAACAATAGGAGACAAGTTGAGTAAGCGTTTTCTCGAAACCCAACATCAACTTTATTTCGATAAAGGTATACATTATGCCGAAGTTTGTACATGGTATGGGGCGCTTCGATTTGCAGAACAGACAAATAATGAAGAGCTCATAAAACAATTGAGAAATCGTTTCGAATTGCTGTTTCATATTGAAAAAGATCTCCTGCCTCCTCCGATTCATGTAGACCAAAATATGTTTGGTTGTCTACCTTTACGATTCTATAGTATTACAAAGGATCAGCGTTATCTTCAGCTTGGTCTTCCTTATGCAGACACACAATGGATATTACCGGATAATGCTACTGAAGAAGAACGTGAATGGCATGAAAAAGGTTACTCATGGCAGACACGTCTGTGGATTGACGATATGTGTATGATTACTATTGTGCAGTCAGAAGCATATAAGATAACCGGAGACACTAAATATATAAATCGAGCTGCAAAAGAAATGGTTCTCTATTTAAATGAGCTACAACATGCCAATGGACTTTTCTATCATGCTCCTGACGTACCTTATTATTGGGGACGTGGCGTGGGCTGGATGGCTGTAGGTATGACAGAAATACTTTGTAATTTACCAGAAAATAATTCTAATCGTGCACGTATCATGAAAGGGTATTTGTTGATGATGAACAGTCTGAAAAAGTATGTCAACAAAGACGGACTCTGGAACCAATTGATTACCGAACCGGATTTTTGGACAGAAACCTCAGGATCGGCCATGTTTACGTATGCAATGATCGTAGGTGTCAAGAACGGTTGGTTAGACGAAGATGAATATGCTCCTGTAGCACGTCGTGCATGGCTTGGGTTGTGCAATTATATTAATGGGGAGAATGATCTGACTGAAGTTTGTATCGGAACCGGCAAAAAAGACAGTAAACAATATTATATGGACAGGCCCCGTATAGTTGGAGATTATCATGGACAGGCTCCGGTAATATGGTGTGCTTATGCATTATTGAATAAATTAGAGCTATATAATAAAATAGTAAGATAGTAGATCTTAGATAGTTTAGGAGATATTTTGGCAATAAATTTATCAAAAAGAATCCTTAAATACCAAATATAATGATTACCA
>OGIL01000320.1_pt1 | contig 30093 bp, 22 predicted proteins | sample 1571751 | NCBI WGS metagenome assembly OGIL01 (sample SAMEA2581964, study PRJEB24529) | metagenome | biome: Human gut stool | place: China | collected 2011 | reverse complement strand
TCTCCGGCAGGGCCGCCTCGCGGCCGGTGCCGTTTGCCACCACGCCCGCCAGCAGACCGCGCAGCGTTTGCGCCGTCTGTTCCGAGATGACTGGCTCCGCCCTCCGGTGGGCCAGCGTTTCCAGCGGCTCTCCGGTCGCCTCGTCCAGCGTGTTCCGCAAAAAGAGCGGCATCCGCCAGGTGCCGGTGACCAGCGCGTTCAGCATCCCGGCCACCTGCACCGGCGTTGCCAGCAGCTCCCCCTGCCCGAAGCAGAAATTTGCATAGGCCCCGGACGAGGTCAGGGCTTCCGCCGTTGGCAGGATGCCCGCCGCCGTGCGGAAGCGGTCCGTCAGTTCCGCGGCCTGCCCAAAGCCCACCCGCTCAGCCAGCGCACGGACCCGCTCGGCCCCCAGCACCTGCCCCAGCCGGATAAAATATCCGTTGCAGCTCTTTTCCAGTGCGGCGGCAAGGTCTACCTCCCCATGCGGGATGCCGCCCGCACAGCGGAACACCTGCCCGTCCACCTCGCACCAGCCGGGGCAGGTGTAGACCAGACCGGTCTCCCCTGCTTCCAGCGCGGCGGCGGCCAGCACCGGCTTGAACACCGACCCCACTGCGTAGCTCTGGAAGGCCCGGTTCAGCATCGGGCTGTCCGCCGCATTCAGGCTGGCAGCCGGGTCTGCCGGGTCGTACCCCGGCACACTGACGCAGGCGCGGACTTCGGCGTTTGCGGCATCCAGCACCACGATGCAGCCGGTGGTCATCATCCGGCCCGCAACGGCTTCTGCCGCCCGCTGGACCGGCCGGGAAAGAGTCAGCTGGACCCCCACGGCCCCGCTGTCGGCGTGGGTCTGTTCCGGCTCGCTCCGCAGGCGCCCCTGCGCATTGACAAGGCAGGTCAGGGTGTCTCCCTCCCCGGTGCCGGAAAGTGCCGCATCAAACGCTACTTCCAGCCCGGCGGCTCCCCTGCCGTCGCCGTCCACATACCCGATGAACTGCACGGCCAGCGGCGCGGCCGCATAGCGCACGGCCACCGGCCAGCAGGAAATGCCCAGCGGCGAAACATCGCGGTCCACCGTGAGCAGGAACGGAGAGACTGCGTTTCGTTTCTGGTACAGCAGCGCCTGCCCGGCCGCATCGGTACAGGAAAAGAGCCGGGTATAGTTTCCCCCGCCGGGCACACAGAGCGCTGTCCACTTTGTGCCAAAGCCAGTCAGAAGATGGCCCTCGCAGTCATAAAAATTGCCCCGCCGTGCCGGGAGCGCCAGCGTCACCACGCTCTGCGCCGCCGCGCGGGCTGCATAGTCCGCGTGGGAGCACAGCCAGTACAACCGGCAGACCACCGCCGCAAAACACCCCACCAGCAGCGCATACAGCGCCAACACCCGCCGTCCGGACATGAAAACGCCCCCTTTGGCCTTTTGAAACAGTGTGGGCCAGTCAGGGGGCGTTGATGCGGTCATTCGCAGATCTTTTTCACAAGCTCTGCCGCGCGGGCAGCGTCCTCGGCGGTAGCCGTTTCCGCATAGCGGGCGCGAAGGTAAATTTCGCGCAGTTCGGCCTCGGCAGCGTAGTCCATGCCGGAGGCACGGCCCATGATGTCCAGGCTGGTATCTCCGCGCAGGATGGTCAGGCCGTGGGCCTCGCAGTAGTCGAGGTAGGCCCGGTATTCCCGCCGGACACGGGCGTTCGGGCTAAGGAAGAGCCCCGGCCACCGACGGCGGGTGCGCAGGGAGGTCCGGCGTTTCGTCATCGGGGCAGCATCGGTCGGTTCCGCCGCGCGGCCCCGGCGCAGGATGTGCCGCACCGCTAAAATCAGCAGCACCGCCGCAAAGAGCACCGCCACTCCGGCCAGCACCCGTGGGCCGTCCATCAGCAGGCCGCTCTCCTCGCCGATGGCGTCCCGGACATCGCCCGCTCTGGATTCATACAAATCGCCCATTGCGACCTGCCGGTTTGCGAACAAGGCCAGCACCCACGCGATGGCATACCACAGCTTTTGGAACACCACGACGATGCCGTAGGCCACCACATTGTTCAGCACTAGTTGCAGCACCGGCACCAGCAGCTTGAAATACACCGCTGCGGCCAGAGCTTTCACCCCGTTCATCACGGCGCTGCGGCTGAGCAGAAAGGCCGCGCCGCTCAGCGCCGCCAGAAGCCCACCGGATATCAGCAGGTAGGATGGCGCACTATACACCTCCGGGTCCTGCCGGGTCGTCCGAGTAAACCAGACCAGCGCAAGCGCCGCCGTGATCGCCATGGGCAAGGCTGTGGTCAGCACCGCGTCTGCGTTCCACAGCAGCATCGCCGCACCGAACAGCGGCCAGATGCGCAGCAGCCAGCGGAACCGCTCCCCCTGCTGCACTGCAGAAAGGCCGAACTCTTCCCGCACCGCCAGCAGCGTCACATAGCACACCGCCGGGAGATAGACGAGCTGATCCGCCCGTGCAGGCAGAAACGGCAGCGCCGCCGCACTGGCCAGCGCCAGCACGGTGCGCAGGGAGGGATTTCCCCGGAAACAGGTCGCCGCCGCAAAACAGACAGCGGGCCAGAGAAGCACCCAAATTGTGGGATGCCCGCCGAAGCCTGCCGCAAAAAAGCCTGCAAAGGCGTAGTAGAACGCGAGGTCGCCCAGGATGCGGAGTCCATGCAGTGCTATCATACCGGTTCCTCCTCTCCGCGTTGTTGCACACATTCCGGCGTGAGGACCAACAACCGGACCCCTGGCATCGGGTTCAGGCAGGCGCGGGCCTCTGCTTCCGGCTCTGTGGTCAGGAAGATGCAGCTCGTCTGCTCCTGCGCGTGATAATACCGGGCGCAGAACTCCCGGCAGGGCTGGGCGGTCTGTCCGGTGGCGCGGCCCAGCATTTCCAGCATGCGGCGGAAATGTTCTGGTCCGTACCCCTGCGGCACTTCCAGCGGCTTTTTCCACTCGTCGCCCGCCGTCACGGTCGCGTTCATCAGCAGGTCGAACGTTGCATTCAGCGCAAAGCGGTAGGACACCGCCTTTTCTTCCAGCATCCGGCAGACCGTCCGGGCCATGGAGTAGCACCGCTCCACCCGCTCCGGCTGGGTATAGCGCGACGAATCCGCATGGACCAGCACCACGACCCGTGGTTCGGTCGTGTAATCAAACTTTTTCACCATCAAGCCCCGCCCACGGACGCTCTGCTTCCAGGAAATGGCCCGCATCGGGTCGCCGCTGGTGTACTCGCGATAGCCTGCCGTCAGGATGGGGTCTTCGTAGAGGTAGCGGTTCACCGAGATGCCGCCCAGAAAGCCGCCCATCAGGCCGTCCAGTTCCGGCAGGTCGCATTCCCTGGGTGGAACGACGAGCTCATGGAAGCCCCGCTCTGTGCGGGATTGCGTCTTCAGGCCCAGCAGGTCGCCGCCGATCAGCTGTAGCGGCTCCAATACATAGCGGCCCCGCTGCCCGACGCAGACCGCGACTTTGAACGAAGCCTCCTGCTGCGGACGCAGCCAGGCCGTGCACCGCACAGTGTGCCCCTGCCCGGCGCAGTCTCTGGTCAGGTGGTCCATGCTGCACGGGGTGAACTCCCGCCCCAGATGGAGCCGCAGGGTTGCAAATGACTTCCAGTGGGGGCCGCTGTTCCGTACGGTCAGCCGCAGGTTCACCGGCTGGTCTGCCTCGGCAAGGAAGTCCTCCGTTTCCAGCAGCCCCTGCAAATCGTCCAGACTGTGGACACAAGACTCCTGTTCCAGCCAGAAGAGTAGCCCCGCCAGCACCAGCGCAAATACGACCGCCGCCATCAGTGGTTCTCCAGCGGAACTTCAACATCGGATAGCAGCTTCCGCAGCCGCTGGGTTGCAGCTTCCGCGTTCATGCTGCCGCCCAGGACCACACGATGGCAGAGCACCGCCGGGGCCAGCCCCTTGACGTCCTCCGGAACAACGTAGTCCCGGCCCTGCAGAGCCGCGTAGGCCTGCGCCGCCTGATACAGCGCCAGCGCACCACGGGTGGACACCCCGCTCACGAAACCGCCCTGCATGCGGGTGGCCTCCACGATGTCCATCAGGTAGTTCTTCACATCGTCGGAGACCTTCACCTCACGGTAAGCCGTGCGGACATAGGCCGTTTCCTCCGGCGTGACCACCGGGTTCAACTGGCTGAGCACCGCCTGCGCCGACGGGCGGGACAGCACTTCCATCTCCTGCTCCCGGTTCATGTACCCCAGTGACAACCGCATGAAAAAGCGGTCCATCTGGGCATCCGGCAGCGGGAAAGTGCCAAAGGATTCCAGCGGGTTCTGGGTCGCCAGCACCATGAACGGCTCAGCCAGGCGGCTCGTCACGCCGTCCACCGTGATCTGCTTTTCCTCCATGGCTTCCAGCAAGGCCGACTGGGTGCGTGGCGTGGCGCGGTTGATCTCGTCCGCCAGCACAAAGTTGGTGAAGAGCGGGCCGGGCCGGAACTCGAACTCGCCGGTCTTCTGGTTATAGAAGTTGATGCCCGTCAGGTCCGACGGGAGCAGGTCGGGCGTGAACTGTACCCGCCGGAAATCCCCGCCCACAGTCCGGGCAAAAGCGCGCAGAAGCATGGTCTTGCCGGTGCCGGGCTTGTCTTCCAGCAGGACATGGCCTCCGCACAAGAAGCTGACGAGGACTTTTTCAATGATGTCGTCCTTGCCCACGATGACCCTGGCACAGTTGGTGACGACCTTGTCCCGATAGGCGGTAAAAGCTGTTCCTTCCATAACGATACCCCTCTTTATTTTGATGAAACAGGTCTATTATATCACATTTTGCATCAGAGGGGCAGTAATTTGAAAAAAAGGAGGCGGAGCCTCCCACATGGGAAACTCCGCCTCCTGCGGTGTATAGATCTGATTGCGCGCGAAGCGGCTTAGTACATGCCGCCCTTCCAAACCACACTTTTGGAGCCGAATCACGAATATCGGGAAATGTAGACTTTTGTAGAATTATCAAGGCCACAAGCCGATTTTTCCAAATTCTCCGTTTTTGCACGATCCACGCTTTTCTACGCAAATCTACGCCACCTACCGGGTGATTGGCGTAAGTTTTGGCGTAAGTTTCGGCGTAAGCAATTCCGCTTCATGCGTCGAAAATCACAGGTTGCCGACGATCTGTTCAAAGGCTCTTTCAACCGATTCAAAACTGCTGTGCGTGTAGACATCCAGCGTCACACTGGCATTGGAGTGCCCCATCAGGTATTGCAGGCTCTTCACATCCAACCCGGCCTGCTGAACATTGGTGCAGAAGGTGTGTCGCAGCACATGAGGTGTAATGCGCGGAACAGGTTTGCCGTACGCCTTCTCAAACTTTCCCTGCACGCCACGCATATAGTTTTCCAAGTGCATTGCCACCTTCGGCATCCCGGACTTATCCAGAAAGAGAAATCCGCTGCAGCCATCCACCAGTGCTTCCACTTTCGTGGACGCTCTGGCTTTTACTACACGCCGAAACGCCGCACAAACGGTATCTGTCATGGGAACATTGCGGATGCCGCTTTTGGTCTTTGGCGGTGTAACAAAGTAGGGCTTTTCAGCCGTCCGACAAAGCTGCCGACGGACATGGATACAGTGCCGTTCAAAGTCGATATCTGCTCGTGTCAGGCCATACAACTCACTCACACGCAAGCCGGTTCCCATAAGAATGACGATATCATCATAATAGTTGCCGCCATAGTCTTGAACGAATTGCAGATATTTCTCCTGCTGTTCTCTGGTCAGGGCATTGCGCACATAAGCGTCCTTCGGCACAACGTCCGACAGCTTGAACTTGAATGGGTTCTTGCGGATGATGTCATCCTCCACCGCCATCTCAAACGCCGGTCTGACAACGCTTTGCAGGATTCCTATGGTGTTTTGCTTGAAACCGCTGTCATGCAGAAACACGAACCAGCCTTTCGCATCGGACAATTTTACCGTTTTGATGGCTTTTTGCCCGAAAGGGTCAGCATGAATCCGCTTGACCGCCGTGTTGTACGACCGAAGTGAATTGGGTTTCAACCCACGTTTCAGGTTCATATAGCGGTCAACCAGATCAGCCACCGTCATCTCTCCGGCGGCGTAGTCGATGCCGTCTGCCAGATCGCGCCACAGTTCTTCCTCTTTTTTCCGCAGCTCTGTCAGGGATTTAGCGTAAATACAACGTCGTTTCTTGTGGATATCGGTATAACGATAGTCGTAAGTGCCATTTGCTCTCTGGCTTTCGCCATCCTTCAAAACACGGCCCTTGCTATCCTTGCGCTTTTCAGGCATTTAGAAACTCCTTTCTGTGAAAAGCGCATCTATAAGGTCAGTGTCAGTATAACACATCAACCATGCGATTTCCACCCGCAGCGAATGAGAAAAGGACGGTTTCACATTTGCAGCCTTTGGCAGCCTCTCAAATAGAATATGCTTGCTCGACAAAGCAATCGAACAGGCGACGTTTGATCAGACGCTTGTTTCCCACCCAAAGAACAAATTTGCACTTATCCTCGTTGGTGATCTCGCGCAGCTTGTTGATGCCAATGCCGGAGTAAGCCGCCGCTTCTTCCAGCGTCAAATTGCTCTTTTCCCAAATCGGGACGTCTTTCATAGGCATTTTCCTTTCCTTGTAGCTGTGCTGTGTGCCAGCAAGTTTTTCAAGCTTTCTTTCCGATTCATCCAATCAATGCTTTCAGCCGTTCCAGCTTCTCCTGTGCGGTTTCCCTGCGCAAGCTGACCCCAATGCAGGAAATCGGAACGCACATTTCTAACAGGCGGTCATAGATTCGGGCGTGAGCAGTATCCTGTGGGTGCCGTATCTCGTCCAGTGTCAGATTGGTCGTAACGATCAGAGGCTTTCGGCTGCGGTAGCGACTGTCTACAATGTTGTAGATTTGTTCCAGCGCATACTCTGTGCTGCGCTCCATCCCGAAGTCGTCAATGATGAGAAGCGGATAGCGGCACAGCCGGTCTACGACCTCATTGCGCCCGGAGAAACTATTATTCAATTCGTTCAGGACATGAGCAAAGTTTGTCATACGCACAGGCACTTCCTGCTCCATCAGAGCGTTTGCAATGCACCCGGCAAGGAAACTCTTGCCTGTGCCAACACCGCCCCAGAGCAGCAGTCCGATGTTCTCTGTGCGCATGGTTTGCCACTGTTCTACATAGCGGTGTGCATGGTGCATCTGCGGGCTGCGCCCATTGTCGTTTGCAAATGTCCAATCCAGCATCGCAGAATCCGAAAAGCCATCTGCTTTCAGCCGCCGCACAAGGTCGAGGTGCTTCTGCTCCTTAACAGTGGCCTCCTGCCGCTCCCGTTCGGCTTTGTGACAGGCACATTCTACCGGATGTTTGTTCTTTCCCATCAGGACAAGACCTTTGGGAAAGAGGGCTTCTTTGGGCGTTTGGCACTTGCCGCAATAAAGCAGACCGTTGTCTCCGTGATAGTCCGCTGCGTTTCTGGGCATACTGGAAACAGATTGTTCCAAAATCTTCTCAATCATTTTTATAGGCTTTCTCCTTCCACAAAGGTGTAATCTGGAATACCCGGTGCTGTCTTTTTCTCTGATGGCCTCCGCTTTGCCCAGATACGCAGCGTTGCGGCATGGTCTGCATACTTTTTGCCAGTGGACTGGATATAAGCGGACAACTGCTCAATCAGACTGTCCAGCCCTGCAAAGTCAGCCTTGAGCCGCTTATACTCCTTTTCCGTCAGAAAGACATTCCGGTATTCTCCCAATGAGAGATGAGCACTGGTTGCTCTTATCAGGTGGTTATCATTCAGGTTGTTCTTATTACGTTGGTTAGGTGTGCATTTTTGTGCAATCATACTGTGCATTTCTGCACAGTCAGCTTGTGCGCTGGTGCATACTGTGACTGCGCAATTCTGCACAGTATGCGGAACTTTGAGCAGAATGTGGCTGGGTTTAGAAAAGCCGTAGCGCACTCGTTCGGCAAGGTCGGTTTTTTCCAATTCTGTAAAGGCGCGTGTCACGCTGGAGATACAGCAGTCCAAATCTTTTGCCAGATTGGAAAGCGGATAGATCACATAAATGCGTCCCTGATTGTCCACCCAGTTGTTTTTCTGGGAGAGTGTAGCACGGTCGAGCAGGAGTGTGTAGAGCATTTTTGCCATGTGACTTAAATCGGCATCCAACAAAAATCGGGCATAGGGCAGATACTGGGGCAACGGCATATTGGGTTTCAAATAATCTGAAATGGCATTCACCTCCTTATCTTTCATACGACCATCTGTCGGGTTAGGAGTGTTGTTCTTTGTCATCATTCAGTCTGTCTTTTACAGCCTGAAGATACCGGCTGGCGCGGTCGATAAAAATCAGAAGCTTCTCATTGTTCTTCGGTTCGGTAAGAATATCGGGGTATTCACGAAAACACATTTCCCAACGCCGGACAAAATCTTCCTGCGCTCCCTGAATCTCGCACATCATGGCTTCGCCATCTGCCAAACGGCGAGGTGAATAGATGCTCTTGACGGCATCCTTGAGATTCTGTTTTTCTTCCTTGTTGAGTCCTTTCTTATGCCCCTGAATGTCTTGCTTGAAGGTCGTTATAAACGCATTGTCCTTTGAAGGCGAAGAATACGAATCCGTGATACTGGAATCCCGTTCGGCTTTAGGCTTACGCAGCTCTGCCACAACTTCGGGACGCTTTTCCTTTGGAACCTTTGCAATCGAGGAAATTTCACGGTCGGTTGCCCGGAGCTTTCCGCTCAGGATTTCTTCCTGCGCTCCGGGCACTGCTTCCTCCGCTGCTTCCACACCTTTTGCAAATTGCTCTGCACGGTAAACATAGCTTTCAGACGTTCCATTCTCGACAGCAACCTTAGACCGTGAACCGTGCTTTGTGCGGTCTGGTTCATTTTGAACCAGACCACTTTCAGATGCCAAAGTATACTGATTGCCGTGAAACGCTTTGATTTGCTTTTCCGCTTCTGCCTGCTTTCCGATTAGGAACTTTTTCTGTTCTGGGGTCAGGTTTCGCCGTCCGAGCTGATTTTTACAGATCCATACGAGTGCTTCATAGCGGTTAGCAAATTCTTTTTCGATGACTTCAAATGGAATGAACGGATATTTCCGAAGGACTTGATAGCGTGTATGTCCATCCACAATATAGCCGTTCCACGTGATGATCGGATTCAGTACACGTTCCTCCTTGAGGATGTTCATTTCCAGTTGGTGGGTTTCCTCAAACGACGGAGGGTTGATTTGTTTCTGGAACTCCGGGTCAATTTTAAGTTGGCTCAGTTTTGTCATAGGCAAATCATCCTTTCTGAAATGAAATAGAATATCATTATTCTTACGCCGTTCTCTCTGCATGGATTTCCTGCCCCCTTCCGGCGGCGTTTTCCGGCTCTCCCTTGCGGGGTCTTCGCCGGGTATCCCATGCAGACGGTCATTCGGTTTTCAAGCTTCGATGAAGGCTCTAAAATTAGACTAACACATTCATAGAAGATTTTTTAGGAGGTCGTACCTCCGGTTTTTGGTTGTAAAAAAGCGGAAGTGATGCTTCCGGTTCTTTGCTGCAAACCATTGAAAAAATTATATCACATCGTAAATTTTATTTTTAGGAACTGGTAGTTCCGGTTTTTAAAAAATATGAAGTGAATTTCAAGGCAAAATCGGAACTATTGGTTCTGGTTTTGCGTATCAACGTAATTTCAAATTTTGAGTGCCGTTCTCTCTGCATGGTGTTCCTGCCCCCTTTCGGCGGCGTTTTCCGGCTCTCCCACTTGGGGGTCATGGCCGGGTATCCCATGCAGACAGTCATTCAGTTTTCAAGGTTCGATGAGGAGCTGTAGAAAGCATATCACAATCATACAAGCGTTTTTAGGACGTATCAGGTCCGGTTTTGAGGGAGGAAACCGGACTTGGGAGGTCCGGTTCTTGTGAACAGCTCTGGATAGAGCATATCATAATATCACTCAAATTTTTAGGAGGTGATACTTCCGCTTTTTGCCTTCAAAACCGGAAGCAATAGTTCCGGTTTTGTGCGATATTAAATTTATCAACGACGATTTTCATAAAACAAATTTTTCTCCAAGAAATTTGCTTATTCAGCGGTCGTTAAGGTGCGAAACTAGCGCATTCTTGTGCTGAACATCGGGTTTGGGCGAAGCCCAACAAGTGTTTTGAAGCTGGATTTGTAAAATCGGATTCAAAAATTGCAAGTTGGTACCAACTCGCCCTGCTTGCGGCAGTTGCAAATGCGAAAATTTTTGTGCAGAAAAATAACCGCCAGCTTCAAGTTGAACTTGAAAGCTGACGGTCCTGATTGCAAAATGATTTTCAAATTTGGAAGGCACATTGAGAGGCTTTATAGCGCCCGCAAGCAGGGCAGACGTATATACATCGTCTGCATCTGCAAGCAATGTGTCTGTCTATACAAACACCATTTGCGTTGCAAAATACTTGTTGGGAGCACCCAAACCCTTGAACTGCATCCGGTGGATGCAGACTGTGCGATTGCATCGCTGATTCGTTCAAACTCATCGCAGCCCTATATTATCGCTCACACTCCCGATCAGGATGTCAAATGCAGAAGCGGCCATCTGCATCTACGCAAACAGCCGCTTCATGATTCATTTTGTACTGGTCACTGCAGCACCTTATTCATCAACTCCTGATAGCTGTCCACATGGTCGTATGTCACAAGTCCATCTGACAATTTTGCAAAGAGCTTCTTGGCGCAGTCGATCTTGGATTTCTCGATCGGGCGCAGGTTCAAGCTCTCCATCGTGCCTTTGGTTTCTGCTACAAAATAGATGTGCTTCACCTTGCCCTCATGGAACACGATTGCCCAGTCCGGGGAGTAGTGTCCAACCGGGGTCGGAATATAGAAGCCTTTCGGCAGTTTTGCATAGATAAAGACTTCCTCTGCTCCGTCCAGATTTTCCGCAAACTTCCGTTCTACGCTCTTTTCTGCTGTTCCATCGGTGAAAACGTAATCCTGAATCGCCTTCTGCGCCTTGTAAGCCTTATCCATCGTCAGAGCGTGTTTCTCTGCCGTAAAGATGCTGCTGTCGTAGCTGCCCTCGATGGTATCATAGGTGATATGCTCCACGATCATGGTAGCTTTCTGCTCCTTGACCAGCCGGATCATCTTTGTGATAAATTCTTCCGGGTTGTTCTGGTACATCGCAAAGGTCGTTGGCTTGATGCCCTGCAAAATCCGTGCGACGGTGCGACGGGTCAGCGTTGTCCCCTCTGCAATTTTACCGATCAGATCATACGTAACCTGCCCGTTATGTGCATTCCGCAACGCATCTGTTTTGTGCTTTGCGTCGTTGAAGCTGCTGCCTTCCCGCACCATATCGGCACTCAGAACATCTTTCTGACCAGCATAGGTGACGGTGTATTGCAACCGGCTGACGTACAGTTCGCTGTCAATGTGTGCGATTGCTTTCTGAATCAGTTCCTCAGAATCAAAATCCACCGTATAGGCGTATTTGTGGTTGATCGTCTGCCAGAGCTTCTGGAACTCAGCTTTTTCAAACCGGTCGTTCAGCGGATTTTCCAGCACTTTCGGCTTGTTGCCATCCTCAAACATGGACTTGAGCATACTGTCATCATAAATCGCCTGCACAAGCGTGTGTACGCCCTCTTCGATGGGCTTCAGCGTTTCCGGCACCGGTGCCAGCGTTCCGGCCTGTACATCGTCCCGGTAGTCCTGCGTGACGTTATCCTGCTCATCCACATAGTTATTGCGGACAAGATACTGATAGATTGCCCGTGCCTGACGGTCATCCACCTTGACGATTTTGCCATCCAGCCTGATGGTCTTGCCGGTGAAATATGCAATGTCGGCCTTGCGGGGGCGATCATACAGCACTGCTTCGGTCTGCTTTTGCAGTCCGTCTACAAATCCTGCATAGCTCTCGCTGGCAATAACGGTCAGGACGTTGATATCCTGCACCTTATCTCCCAGCACTTCCGCATCCATGCGGTTCCCATCCTTGTTCACGCACAGACGCAGTCCACGGCCTACTTCCTGCCGCTTCTGCGTGGTGCTGTCGCTGTGCTTCAGGGTGCAGATCTGGAACACATTCGGGTTATCCCAACCTTCCCGCAGTGCGGAGTGGGAGAAGATGAACCGGGTCGGCTCTTCAAAGGACAGCAGACGTTCCTTGTTTTTCAGGATCAGATCATAGGCAGAAATGTCATCCGACATATCCGAGCCACGCTTGACCGAACTGTTGACGCTGTGACCTTTCTTGTCGATGCTGAAATAGCCCTTATGGACATCATGCACATCGGTTGAATCCAGATAGGCTGTATAAGCAGGGTCAAACAGGGTACGATGCTCATTCAGAACCGAAAGATACTCCTGCTCAAAAATCTTGCCGTACTCGCCCAGCAGCTCGTTTCCGTCTTCATCGTACTGGCGGTATTTTGCCACTTCGTCGATGAAGAACAGCGAAAGCGTCTTGATGCCCAGTTTGAAAAGTTCCTGCTCTTTTTCAAAGTGCGAAAGGATCGTTTCATGGATCTGCACCCGGCGCATATCATTTTCGGAAACGTCACCGGTAACATCGCCTTTGCGGATGGTATCGCCGTTCGTAAAGGTCACAATGCCCGTGATCGGGTCGATTTCCGACACTACGAAGCCCTTGTACTGCTCCATTTCCCCGGAGATGTAATAGAGATTATCGCCCACATCCAGCGTATGGAACTCTCGCTTCGTGCCGTTCTGGTGGCTGACCTCCAGCTCCACTTTTGCCCGTGGCGGATTCTTCGGGGAGATGATGATGCTTTCCAGATACAGATACTTGTCCGTACCACGCAGATTTTTGACCTCAAAGCCTTTGACTTCGATTTTCTTGACCAGCCGCTTATTGTAAGCGTCCAGCGCATCCAGAACGTAAATCAGATTGTGCTGCTTGGCGTGGGTAGCAGAGTAGTTCAGCGTGAAAAGCGGATTGAACTTCTTCAGGGCTTTCTGCGTGGCAGAGTCCTCTTTACCCATCTTCTGCGGTTCGTCCAGAATCAGGATCGGGCGGTTGGCGGCAATCACATCAATCGGGCGGCGGGAGCCGAACTCGTCCCGCTTGGTGTAAATAATTCTCGCAGCGGCATCACCCTTGCGGCCTTCCACGTTCTTGTCCTCGTTCATGGATGCCGCAAACGCCTGCGTGTTGATGATCATGACATTGATGCCGGAATTGCTGGAAAAGGAGTCCAGCTGATTCAGGTTGCTGCTGTTGTAGATAAAGAACCGTGCCTTTTTGCCGTAGCACTCCATAAAGTGATCGGCAGTGATCTCAAAGGACTTCTTTACGCCCTCACGGATGGCGATACTCGGCACAACAACGATAAATTTGCTCCAACCATACCGCTTGTTCAGCTCGAACATGGTCTTGATGTAAACATAGGTCTTGCCTGTGCCGGTTTCCATCTCGATATCCAGAGAACACCTGCCCAGCGGTGCAACCAGCTTTTCCGACTGATGGATGTTTGCTTCTGCCTGCAATGTGCGGATGTTCTGAAGCAGCTCCTGCTCAGTCAGTTGGAGTGCTTCGTTCTTAAAACCGGAATCGTTGATCAAATCCTGCAACTCCACCTGTGTTGCATCGTCCCCATTGGAAACAAGGCTCAACTGCTGCGGCTGTGCAGACAGGCTTCCCATATCCCGCAGGTACGACACGCCTGCATTGTAGGGCTGACCCTGAAAGACCCGTGCCACCGCATCCACAGCGTCCGTCTGGTACTGCTGAATCTTAAAACTAAACTTCATCTTTGTGGTTTACCTCCTGCTCCAGCATCAGGAACCGGTCAAAATCGCTCTCATACAGGCGATCCTGAATGACACGATACTTTTCGTATTCGGTTTCCGCATGGAGTTTGGCCTGCTCTGCGCTGATTTTACCGGGGCCTGTCAGCAGTTCGTTGCCGTTGAACTCCAGAAAACCGTCCAGACGCTTTGCCCAGTCCTCCATGCTCATGGGGATCTTGCGTTCCGCTTGCAGCTCGGCATAATCCAGATAGAGCGACACAATACGCTCCAGATAGTTCATTTCCTCTTTGCTCAGGTAGTTCTTGGCCACCGTCACATCTGCTTTCAGGATTTTTCCGTCCGGCGCATTTTCCCATGTGGTAAGCCCCATGTGCTCCTTGTTGGCATCGGCACGTTCCACGATCAGCTCTGCCGCCGTGTGGCGATGCACGGCATAGTGCATCTTGTTCTGAACCGTCTGGAAGAACAGCCGGGTCGTCTTGGCATCCTTGTCGTAATCAAACGCTGTTGCGTACAAATCCGTCACTTTCTGGTAGAACTTGCGCTCCGACAGGCGAATTTCACGAATCTGCTGCAACTGACGCTCAAAATATTCATCCGTGAACATGTGGCCTTTTTTCAGCCGTTCCACATCCATCGTCCAGCCCTGAATGGTGTGGTCCTTGACGATCTGCCCCGCCCACTTGCGGAACTGCACCGCTCGCTGGTTGTTCACCTTGAAACCGACTGCAATAATCATTTGCAGATTATAGTGATCCTGTTTGCGGTTAATCTGACGGTTGCCCTCCGTTTGAACTGTCAAGTATTTCTTGACAGTTGCCTCCGGCGTAAGTTCCCCATCCGAATAAATGCGTTTGATGTGCTGGGAAATTGTCTGCTTTGACACATCATATAATGCCGCCATCATCTTCTGCGTCAGCCAGATATTCTCATCCTCATAGCGCATTTCATAGCTTGCATCGCTCTCACCCGTAGAAGCCACAAAGGTCAAATATTCTGCCGCTGAACTGCGAATAGCAAGTTCTTTTTTCTTTTTATCATCCATATCACATTTTCACCATTAAAGAACAGCGATAAGAATAGTAGCAACAAGCGAAGCTAACGCAATACCCGCAGAAACAAGGGCAATAATCAGCATCTTTGTATTATACTTTTTTGCTTTTTCAGCTTCCTGTTTGCTTTCTTCCAGCTCCTTCTCTTTCAGCAGATACAAATCGTTAAGTTTTGAATAGTTATCATTAAGTCCCTCTACCACTTTCTGATTTCCTTCAAGTATTGGTTTTATTTCCTCTGCAAGAATCTCGTTCAGTGGCGTAATGCTATCAATCATTTCCTGATTTCGCCTATTCATTTCATCAATAAACGAGGTATCTATTCTTGGGGTTAAATCAGGTAAGTTAATACCATTAAAATCCATTACAGCACCTTCCTTACCGTTTCCGGGCTATAAGTTTCAAAAATCTGGTCAAAATTCGTTGCAACGCTGTCGTTTGCCATGGAGCTGTCACGGAACACGGCATAGTAGGGCTTCATCTGTGCAATCGCCTTGACGGTTTCCTCGGTCACATCATGGTCAAAGCACGCCAACAGGAACCCATCTGCCACGTTGAACACCTTTTTGCCCGCAATCTCTTTCACCTCAATGGGACTGGACAGCAGCACACCCAGATCCAGCATCACCTGGAACAGCAGATCTTCCGGAGTGCGGTCGGGTTTAACGTTATCCACCAGAGAGAACAGATCCTGCTGTCGGGTCTCCTCCGGCGTATAGTAGACGTTTTCCATGTTGCTGCTGTCCAGACGCAAGCAGCGGAATCCAATGTCGATGGGGGTGCTCTGGTCAGGCTGCGTCTCGGAGAATGACAACTGTCCTCCCCCTGCGGACAGTATTTGCTTGACCGCACGGCGGATACGCTCCTTGCCGATTTCGCAGATGTTCTTGTAGCCTGCCTTGTAGGCTTCGCTCTTTTCGTCCGTCTTTTCGGGCAACTGCACCATGATAAACTTGCGATGTCCGCCATCTTCGGCGTTCAACTGCATTACAGCATGTGCAGTGGTAGCAGAACCAGAGAAAAAATCAAGGACATAATCATTTCCAGAGGTCAACATAGTTAACATCTGCTTCAACAATCTAACAGGCTTTTTTCCATTAGGAAATGGAACATCACCCTCTTTTGTAAGATTTTTTGTCTCACCAACAAAATCCCATAGTGTACCTTGCAAGTCCTTTTTATATAGAATACCGTTGATTTCCTCAGCGACATCTTTCAACCAAGCAAAAAGACGGAAGTTTTCTCCTTTGTAAAACTGCTCATAAGTGTTTCCTTTATTTCTGCCAGTTTTCGGAACATATTCTATTGAATACAAATCGCTTTCAATGCCGATTTGTCTTACTTTTTCCATAACTCTCGGACGAATTGAACTCTGCGGCATTGCTGTTTGATAAATGCAATATGCGTATCTATCATACACTTCCTTTTCTGTTAAGTTCTCTTCTTTCATAATTTGCCCAACAGATTTTATTATAAATCCGATACGCTTATAAATCTTGATTTCTAATCCGTCACCATCAAAAGTCGACCCAACATAAATTTTCTCTCCGGGATTTACAAGTGCCGTTATGTATTTCCAGCTTATGCCTGCATTTCGATATTCTTCTACCATTTTGGAGATTGGCGTATATTGATATACATTTTTGAATGGAACTAATTCTCGATAATTTTTTGCGTAAACAAGAATATATTCCATGTTTTTCTTTAATCTTTTGTCTTCACCACCACCAGATGCTCCAGCGATATTTTTTAATTTCAAGCATATTGTATTGATGTAATTGTCTGTACCAAAAATCTCATCACATAATTTTTTGAGATTTTCTACTTCACCATCGTCAATAGAAATAAATATAACACCATCATTAGTTAGATAACTTTTTGCCAATTTAAGCCGAGGATATATCATATTTAGCCAATCCGTATGGAAGCGGCCGTTGCTTTCGGTGTTTGTCACCATGCGGTTGCCTTCTTCGTCATACTGACCGCTATTATCCATATAGTCCGCCGCACTCTGGGCAAAATCGTCCTCATAGACAAAGTCATTACCCGTATTGTACGGCGGGTCAATGTAGATCATCTTGACTTTGCCCAGATAGGTCTCTTGCAAGAGCTTCAGCACTTCCAGATTATCGCCCTCGATGTAGAGGTTCTCGCTGTCAAAGCCACCGGGTGTGCCATCCTTGCCCACGCTATCAGTTACAACCGGGCGCAGCGTTGCCGTAATGGGCGCATTTGCCGCCAGCATTGCCTTTTTCTTATCCGGCCATGTAAATTGGTAGCGCTCTTCCCGGCCCTCCACGATGGAATCGGAAAGCTCCTGCCGCAGAACGTCAAAATCAATGGCATGTTCTACCTTGCCGTTGCGTTTCACCTCGGTAATTGCATTGGGGAACAGCTTTCCGATCAGCTCAATGTTGCGCTGTACACCGTCAAGGCTGTGCATTTTCAAGTTTTCCATAATGACGATACTCCTTATTTGGGATAACGATTTCTTATTTCGATAGCTTCCTCAATCCAATCCTGAATATGGTTCTTTATATAGTTATATACATTTTCGCTATAACAAAATCCAGAATCGTATGCTTTACAGACATCCTGCATCTTAACGCTATCTGCATCTAATGGAGTCGTTCTCTTCCAAATGCCGTTTATCGCTTTATCAATGTAAAAGTCGTCAAATGGATTTTTCCCTTTATCATCTTGGCAGCCAAAACGATCTTTGAGATTATGTATATAAATTCCTACAACGCCTTTGCCACGTTTCCAGCCCTGTTCGATTTCATATTGAACCCATTTGCGCGAAGCAGTTTCACTTCCAATCAATACAACAACACATGAACGCATAGAAAGCTGATTATCAATCCAATTTTTAATTGCCGCATCGCTTCTTAATCGTACTTTCTCCCAACTGTTATCGGAGAATGTTTCTTGGTCTTCCACAACTCCCATATTACGAACTTGAGCAACACGCCAGTTGTCATTGTTGTAGTGAAAGCTAAAAAATACCTGCCGTTTCGCCATATCAAATCACTCCTACAAATTTTAACGATACTATTACCACTCCAATGGCAATAATGGGAACATAGAACATCCAGATGCTTGGGGATTGCAAACATTTAAGCCACGTCGCGTTTGCATCATAAAGTTCCGTATTTGAACATCTTGAATCTAAAGAAAAATCTGGAACGATTTTTTCATTCCGTATTTTTTCGTACAGAATCCGATACTGCTTTTCTAATTTGAGATAGTATGTATCCATCATCAGAAAGCAGATTACTGGAAGGAACGCAATCAATAATATCCATGCGCTCACCTCTGTAAAGGAAATCGCTGCTATCCCTGTCACAATAGTTGCTGCAAATCCTTTGTAAATTGCTGCTGATGTTGACATACGATCAATGACACCCTGTATCATCTGAAGATGTACGACCTTGTCTTCATGCCTTGTTTTTTTCATTTACTTCCAGCTCAGTTTCAGTATTCATTATTTCATTCCTCAATGATTATTCAGCCAGTCTCTAAGAGGATTTATTGTACGATTTCCTTTTTCGTCTTCAGTCACAACATAATAGCCCCTTTGTACTGGGGTTCTATCTCTATAAAATTCCGTTCCGTCATAATAAGCGATATATGGATATATCTGCATGTACTCATTTCCCTTATAGGAAGAATCATCATATCCTTTCCGTTTTAATGGTAATATGGCGATATCTTCACTACTAAACTTCTGAGAATCTCCATATCCAAGTTCCCAATTGCACCATTTTGATTCCACCGCTCCATCCGTTGCAAGAAGAATAAATTTATCGCATTGACGAATGCGCTCTTTTATTTTTGATGCTGTCACACCAGAAGTCACACTTGGCATAGAAGAATCTTTGCTGTCAATGTAAGCTTTGACATTGTAGTTCTTCTCCAAAAAACCAATGAGGCCGCTTAAGTCCTCAAGATCATCGTGTTTATGGGAAATAAAAACTGTCGTTTTTCCAAAATATGATTTGTAAAGGTTAGCAACCTCCATAGATGCAGAATCCAATCTTACCCCCTCTCTATAATTTGAGAATTGACCGCTTTCTAAAATTCGCTTCATTTTTATTTTCCCCTTCCCCGTTCATCTTTCATAGCATTCAGCATTTGCACCATCTCAAATTTCTTCTTTGGTTGCTTTTCCTTACGGATTTTAGCTTCCAGTGCCGCAATCTGCTTTTCCAGCTGTTCTCGCTGCTTCTGCTGCTCCACACTGTCTTTCAGGGAAGATCTTTCTCCTGCACCAAGCACATCGCCTGCGATCTGACGGACAAAGTTTTCGTATACAGCATCCAGCGTAAGCCCTTCCAGATGCACCGGCAGGTCGTCCTCGTCCATCCAGTCCGTAGAATAATAGCGGTCTACCTTAAAGGCCGTCTTGCCCGCCGCAGCTTCCTTGTAGCCGATGACAGCACGATACTTGCCCTCGTATTCCAGCAAAAAGAGGATGTGATACGGAATTTCCCGGTCGATCTGGCGCAGCACACTCTCGTCCAGCTTCGGGGCAGACAGCCGCATCTCGAACACCTCGATCTCCATCACCTGCCCGCCAGCAGCCAGATTCAGGGTGGTGGTCGCAATCTTATTGCGCCAGTAGATGATTTTGATCTGCTCGACAAAAGCTTTCTTCATAGCCGGAGTGACAGCGATGTTCTCATAGAACTTCTGCTTCGGGATGCGTTTATTGAACTCGGTAGATACAGGCAAGTCCAGCACGTTTTTCACCTCTATGTGTTCATTTCACGACAAGAAAACAAATCAGCTCAAAATCATCCAGTCCGGACACCTGACTGAGCAATGCCGTTGTTCCGCCCGCAGAGAACAGGCTGTCGATATCGCTTTCTTCCTTAACATCAATGATTGAATCAATGGCTTCGCTCAGCAATTCGGACATTTCTGCCATATCCTTTCCATCGTCTGTATCCCGATTGAAGCGTTCGTACACCTCTTTGATCGGCTCAGACTTTCCACGGCACAGCAGCCGGATATCGTCCAGCATCTTTTTGGGGTTCAGATAGTCGCAGACGATCTGCCCATCCATTCCGATGTAGACCATGTAGAACGGATGGATACGGTTGCGATTATCCGCATTGACGCTGTTATTGATGTTTTTCAGAACGAAGATCACGCCCTCCGGCAGTTCATCCGTAGCCGGAACCACCGCATGAAGTCCACGGGGCTTCTTGTCCAGATCGCCGTTGTGTTTGATGTAATCCAGCAGGTCGAGCCGGAACTCGTTCAGTCCCAGATCCATAATGGAGATTCCGTCCGACATATCTTCGATGTCCACGACCTCTTCCTGCAAGCGTTTCAGCTGTGCCTTGCGGTACTCCAAATCGCCCTTTTCTTCGGGATTGATAAGGTCATCATCGCCGGTAGAGGTCATAACGGTGATTTTCATGCGGGTCTCCACACGGGATTTCAGGTTGATGTAATCGTCCAGTGTCAGATCGGGCCAGAAATTCACAAGCTGGATGTACTGGTTTCTGCTGCCAATACGGTCGATTCGTCCAAAACGCTGGATGATGCGCACCGGGTTCCAGTGAATGTCATAGTTGATCAGATAATCGCAGTCCTGCAAGTTCTGACCTTCAGAAATGCAATCTGTCGCAATCAGCACATCAATCTCCGTGGTACTACCGGGCATCAGAACATCCCGGTCTTTGGAGAGCGGAGAAAAACAGGTCAGCACGTTGTTGAGTGTTGCCTTGAAGCCTTTGATCGTGGTGCGCCCATCAATCGATCCGGTAACGACAGCGGTATCTAGCCCATACTTCTGTTTTACGAATGTACTCACATTGTCAAAGAGGTACTCTGCAGTATCCGAAAATGCAGAAAAAATCAGCACTTTCTTATTGCCGACATTGATCGGATGCTCAATTTTTTCAGACAGCAGCTTGAACAGCTCTTGCAGCTTTGTGTCGTGCTGCGGTGTGATATCTGCCACCATAAAGGTCAACAGCTCCAGAATTTCTGCATCTTTCCGAAGTTCATCACGCCAACTCTTCCAATCCATATCCGCAAGATCGATTTTGACTTTTTTGCCGACGGTGAAAAAGTCGGTGTTTTCATCGTCCATGTCAAAATCGTCTCCGGCCATGTCGTACATATCCAGATCAGCGTGTCCGGAGCGTTCAAACTGGTCAATAGACTGAATCGTACCATCAATCAGCTTCTTGATGCGCGTTAAGGTCAACTGGAACGAGCATACAGAGCTTTCCAGCCGTTTCAGCAGGTTAATACTCATCAGCCTGCAAATGCCCTGCTCACGACCTCTCTGGGTCAGATTCTCGCCCTTATTGTGCGTCAGCTCCTGATATTTCTGGATCTTACTTGCGAAGATATAGTTGGAGGGCATATAGACGCACAGGCTCAACTGTATCAGCTGCTCGTAAATCTCATTGTAGTTGATGGCATTATTCAGGTCTGTCAGGCATGGCCGAACAGAGATCGGCTTCAACCGCTCCGGGAACTTTCCGATAGCGTTGGTGTTGTAGTACTTCTCGATATGCTTCCGAGAACGTGCGATGGTCACACTGTCCAGCAGCTCAAAGAAGTCGAAATCCAATGTCCGCAGCAGCGCATCCGTGGTTCTCTCTTCTGGTTTCAGCTTGCTCCATGCGTTAAAGGCTTTCTGCGCCTGCTTGAAGATGTCCTCAATGCTCTTTGAGGTGTTCAGCTTTTCATCCAGATACTCGGAGCTTCCCTCATAGGCAAGGGCCAGCTGATTTTTCAAATCCACAAAGCGGTTGTTGACAGGCGTTGCCGAAAGCATCAGCACCTTGGTCTTGACTCCGGCACGAATCACCTTGTCCATCAGACGCTGGTAGCGGTTGTCCTGCGTCTTGCTGTGCGTACCGATGCCGTTGCGGAAGTTGTGGGATTCATCAATGACGACCAGATCGTAGTTGCCCCAGTTCAGGCGATCCAGATCAAGGCCATTCGATTTTCCGCCGCTTCTGGACAGGTCTGTGTGGAACAGGACGTCATAGTTCAGCCGATCCGATGCAATCGGGTTGTTCACATAGTTGTCCTTGTAGGTGTTCCAGTTTTCCGCCAGCTTTTTGGGGCACAGCACAAGAACCGACTTGTTTCGATTCTCATAATACTTTACGACAGCCAGTGCGGTAAATGTCTTGCCAAGGCCAACACTGTCTGCAAGGATACAGCCGTTGTACTTTTCCAGTTTATTGATGATGGCAAGCACCGCATCCTTCTGGAAGTCGTACAGCAGGCTCCAAATTTTGCTCTGCTTGAAGCCGGTTGCCTCATTCGGCAGTTCGTCTTCTGAGATGTCGTCCAAAAACTTGCTGAATACATGATACAGCGTCATAAAATAGATGAACTCCGGGGAATTTTCCGCATAAGCCGTGCTGATATTTTCCAGAACCACATCGGTGACATCCTGCATTTTGTCCCGATCGTTCCAAAGAGAATCGAACAGCTTCATGTACTGCTGTGCGAACGGTGCCTCCATGCAGTTGACCATGTTGTAGCTGTTATTTCCACGCTCACAGCCAATATCGACTGTCGTAAAGCCGCCAATCGGCATATAAGCGGTCTGTGCTGCACCGGAATCCACCGTCATGAAGCCAGCCATATTTTCGCCGGTGGTGTTCGATTTGAACGTTGCCTTTTTCCTGATCCAGTCTGCGCATTCCTTTGCGATGGCTCTCTGGGTCATCTCATTGCGCAGTTTGATTTCAAACTCTGTACCGTAAAGGCTTGTTTCACGGGAAATGCGGGGAATATAGAACTCCCGCTTCTGCTTTTCAGCCTTTTCTTTCACAAAAGTGGGCGATGTAAAGATAAATTCAAACTCATCTATGGTTTCCAGCTGCTTCTTCAGCTCTTTATAGGCATACATCGAAAAGCAGGCTGCCGCAATAGACACCCTGCTGCCTTTTTTGATTTCCACCCGCAGATCATCTCGAACGGTATTGGTGATGTTATCCAGAATTTTCATATCATCCACCGGTTTTATGCTTATCCGTATTTTTTATAGTCTTGACTATGAAGGCGCTCTTACAAAACTCTATTTCTATTATACCACCCACTTTTTCCCCTGTAAACGAAAAAGCTGACGGTGTGTAGTGTGCAGCATCCATCAGCTTTTCGTGATACAAAAATCGGCACCTGCTTTTATGGCAGATGCCGATTCTGTTACCTTATAGTGCGCTTTGATTTTTGGCGTAAGTGGCGTAAGTTTGGCGTAAATCCGCTTTTGCGCGCTCCAAAAATCAAGGATTCATGCGGTTTTTGGGCAGTTATTAGTACATGCCGCCCATACCGCCCATGTCGCCGCCGGCAGCTGCGGGAGCAGCCGGGGGTTCGGGCAGGTCAGCGACCAGGCTCTCGGTGGTCAGCACCATCTCGGCGACGGATGCTGCGTTCTCCAGAGCGGAGCGGGTGACCTTGGTCGGGTCGACGATGCCAGCAGCGATCATGTCGTCCACGAAGACCTCGTTCTGTGCATCGAAGCCGTAGTTGGGCTTGTTGGCAGAGACGATCTTGTCGATGATGACACTGCCTTCCAGACCGGCGTTCTTTGCGATCTGGCGCAGAGGTGCTTCCAGAGCCTTCAGGACGATCTTTGCACCGGTGCGCTCGTCGCCTTCCAGCGTCTCGCACAGCGCACGGACAGCGGGGATGGCGTTGATGGGAGCGGTGCCGCCGCCAGCAACGACGCCTTCCTGAACGGCTGCCTTGGTCGCGTTCAGAGCATCCTCGATGCGGAGCTTCTTGTCCTTCATCTCGACCTCGGTCGCAGCGCCGACCTTGATGACGGCCACGCCGCCGGCCAGCTTTGCCAGACGCTCCTGCAGCTTCTCGCGGTCAAAGTCGCTGGTCGCAGCCTCGATCTGGTTGCGGATCTGTGCGATGCGGGCTGCGATGGCGTCCTTATCACCTGCACCGCCAACGATAGTAGTGTTCTCCTTGGTGACCTTGACCTGGCGGGCATGGCCCAGCATCTGGACGGTTGCATCCTTCAGCTCATAGCCCAGATCAGCAGACACGACGGTGCCGCCGGTCAGGGTCGCGATATCCTGCAGCATCTCCTTGCGGCGGTCGCCGAAGCCGGGGGCCTTGACGGCGCAGACGTTCAGGGTGCCGCGCAGGCGGTTGACGATCAGGGTGGACAGAGCCTCGCCCTCGATGTCCTCAGCCACGATCAGCAGCTTCATGCCGTTCTGCATGACCTGCTCCAGCAGGGGGACCAGATCCTGGATGACGCTGATCTTCTTATCGGTGATCAGGACGGCGGCGTTGTCCAGAACAGCCTCCATCTTGTCGGTATCGGTGACCATATAGGGGGTCAGGTAGCCGCGGTCGAACTGCATACCTTCGACGATCTCGTTGTAGGTCTCGGCAGTGGTCTTGTTCTCCTCGATGGTGATGACGCCGTCGGAAGTGACCTTTTCCATCGCCTCAGCGATGAGACGGCCGATCTCGGGGTCGCCTGCAGAGATGGTGCCGACGCGGGCGATATCGTTGCTGTCCTTCACCTTCTGGCTGTGTGCCTTGATGGTCTCAACGGCCTTGGCAACGGCCTTGCTCATGCCGCGGCGGATATCCATGGGGTTGGCACCGGCGGTGACATTCTTCATGCCCTCGGTGACCATGGCCTGTGCCAGCACGGTTGCGGTGGTGGTGCCGTCGCCTGCGGCGTCGTTGGTCTTAGTGGCCACTTCACGCACCAGCTGTGCACCCATGTTCTCGAACTCGTCCTTCAGCTCGATCTCCTTGGCAATGGTCACGCCATCGTTGGTGATGACAGGGGCACCAAACTTTTTGCCCAGCACCACATTGCGGCCCTTGGGGCCCAGGGTGATCTTGACGGTGTTTGCCAGGGTATCAATACCGGCACACAGTGCCTTGCGGGCGTCCTCGCCCTGCTTGATCTGTTTAGCCATAATCCAATCGCTCCTTCAAAAGCTCAATTTCTTACAGTAGAGGGGGAAACTCAATCTTCCACAACGGCCAGGATATCGCCCTGACGGACGATGGTGCACTCCTCGCCATCCACCTTCACTTCGGTGCCGGAATACTTGCTGGTGAGGACCTTGTCGCCGACCTTCACGGTCATCTTGACTTCCTTGCCGTCCACGACGCCGCCGGGGCCGACTGCGATGACCTCGCACACCTGGGGCTTTTCTTTTGCGCTGCCGGTCAGGATGAGGCCGCCCTTGGTGGTCTCCTCGACCTCAACAGTCTTGATAACAACACGGTCTGCAAGAGGAATGATCTTCATAGTTCTTGCCCTCCTATTATAAAAATAAAATGAAAACATCGTTGTGCCCGGGGGCTCTGGTTTATCGCCTTCCGGTTATTTAGCACTCCTTTTCTCTGAGTGCTAAGTGTATTGTACTCATCTTGCCCGCAAAAATCAAGAGGTTTCGGAACTTTTTTTGTTAAATATTTATGACGATTTCAAAATCCCTCCGCACCACGTAAAAATCCCTGTGCGGGAGTCCATTCCGCACAGGGATCTTTGCGGTCATTCTGTCACATCGGCCGGTGTGCTTCGCGCTGCACAGAACCGCTCATAGGCAGGCTTCGGCAGCAGGATGCGGCCTGCCAGCGGCTGAAGCGAGGCTGTCACTTCGCCGCAGGGGGCGCACTCGCCGTCCGCCGTGGCCACGATGGGCCCGCGCCCGTCTGCCGGGCGGAGCGACACATGCTTTGCGCGGCGGTAGATGAAATACGGTCTTGCCGCCTCAGTCAGCTGGCCGTTCACGAAGTGGCGTCCGTTTTTGTACATGCTCAGCAGCTTGGCAATGGTCAGCCGCCCGACCTTGCGGACGATGAAAACATCCAGCCAGCCGTCGTCGGGCACTGCCTCCGGCCCGGCCAGGAAGCCGCCGCCATACGCCTTGCCGTTGCAGATGGCGCACATCAGGCAGTCCACGGTCAGGGTTTCCTCGTTGATGGTGAAGGTCAGCGTCCGGCCGATGCGGCCGCACAGCTGCTCCACGATGGAGAGCAGATACGCCGCCTCTCCGCCGCACAGCGGGATGCGCCGGAACTTCGGGATACCATAGGCCACCTGAGCGTCCAGGCCCGCCGCGCAGATGGTGGCGGACAGACCCAGGTTCGTCTGGAGCAGATCGATGGTCACTTCCCCGCCTGCCAGCTGCGCGTCCAGGTCTGCAAACTCTTCCTTTGTGCCGTAGGTGCGCAGAAAGTCGTTGCCGCTGCCGTAGGGCAGGCATCCGACCGCCGCACCGGGGATGCCCTGCACCCCGGTCATCGCCTCCATAAAGGTGCCGTCGCCTCCGGCGGTATAGAGGCGGAGTGGCACGCCCTCCGCTGCGGCCTGCTGTGCCGCTGCGCGGGCCAGTTTCCGCGCGTGCCCGGCGTATTTGGTGACGTGGATCGTGACCTCTTCCGGGGCAAGGCCCGCCCGCCGGGCAGCGGCTTCGATCTGCGGAATGAGCTGGGCCGTACAGTCCTGCTTGCCCGCGGCGGGGTTCAGTAAAAATAAGGTGCGCATGGCGTCCTCCTGCAATTTTGATTACCTTTATGATAACAGAAATCGCAGGAGTTTCAAGGGGGTCTTTCGGCAGAGCAGCGGGTCGTCAGCTAGTAGTCTGCCCCACGGCTGCTGTTTCCGTTTGGAGCAGCGTCACCTGCCCATCGGCTGTGCAGTCGGCCGTCCAGTGCTGGCCTGTGTGGGCGGCACCGGCGGCGATCTGGTCGGCCAGGGCCTGTTCGACGGCGCGGTCCACCTGCCGCCGCAGTTCGCGCGCCCCATAGGGCGAACGCGCCCGCGCCGCCAACGCCGGGCCTACGCGGGACGTATGGCTCAGCTGATACCCGCTGTGGGCCGCCCGCTCTTCCAGCTGGCCCAGCAGCTTTTCGGCGATGGCACACAGGCTGTCCTCGGCCAGCGGGCGGAAGACGATCAGCTCATCCAGCCGCCCGACCAGCTCCGGCCGGAACCACTTCTTCGCCTCTTCAATGGCCTGTGCTGACTGCTTTTCGAACACGGCCTCGCTGCCCGCCGCAAAGCCCAGCGGCGCGTTCTGCCCCGCCAGAAAGCGTGCGCCCAGATTGGACGTCAGCAGCACGATGGTGTTGCGGAAATCCGCCTTGCGGCCCATGGCATCGGTGAGCTGGCCGTCCTCCAGAATTTGCAGCAGGATGTTCTGGATGTCCGGGTGTGCCTTTTCGATCTCGTCAAACAGCACGACGCTGTAAGGGCGGCGGCGGACGGCCTCGGTCAGCTGCCCGCCCTCATCGTGGCCGAGGTAGCCCGGCGGCGCACCCAGCAGCCGGGCCGTGGTGTGCTGCTCCTGATATTCCGACATATCGAACTTGAGCAGGGCTTTTTCACTGCCGAACCAGCTGCGGGCCAGCGCCTTGGCAAGGGCCGTTTTCCCCACACCGGTCGGCCCCAGGAAGAGCAGCGCCCCGATGGGCCGCCCCGGCTCCCCCAGCCCGGTGCGGCTGCGCCGGATGGCACCGGCCACCGCCGCCACCGCTTTCTGCTGGCCGACGATCTCCGCGTTGAGGCGCTCTTCCAGACGGTCGAGCCGCTCCCGCTCCTTCTCCCCCACCCGCTCGGCGGGGACGCCGCTGGCCTGCGCCACCACGCGGGCGATCTCCTCCCGCGTCAGTTCCGGGTCCCGGATGCCCTCCCGCTCGGCGCGGATGCGGGCGGCGGCACAGGCCTCGTCCACCAGGTCGATGGCCTTATCGGGCAGGCACCGCCCCGGCAGATACCGCACCGAAAGCTCCACGGCCTCCTGCAGGGTCTCCAGCGGCAGGCGCACATTGTGGTAGCGCTCGTAGCGGGGGGCCAGCCCTTCGAGGATGGCCACTGCCTGCTCCGGCGCAGGCTCTTCGATCTGCACCCGGCCAAAGCGGCGTTCCAGCGCGGCATCCTTCTGGATGTGGGTGCGGAACTCCTGATTCGTAGTCGCACCGATGAGCTGCAACTCCCCGCGGGCCAGCACCGGTTTGAGGATGCTGGCCGCATCAATGGCACCTTCCGCCGCACCGGCCCCAACAATGGTGTGGAACTCGTCCACGAACAGGATGGCCGTGCCGTCCCGCACCAGTTCTTCCAGCAGGTTCTTGAACCGCTCTTCAAAGTCGCCGCGGTATTTCGTGCCCGCCACAAGGCTGGCCATATCCAGCGCCAGCAGGCGGCGGCCCTGCAGCATCCGGGGCACCTCGCGGGCTGCAATGCGCTGGGCCAGCCCTTCGGCCAGTGCCGTCTTGCCCACGCCCGGCTCCCCCACCAGACAGGGGTTGTTCTTCTGGCGGCGGCACAGGATCTCCACCATCCGGTCCAGTTCCTTTTCCCGGCAGAACACCGGGTCCAGCTCGCCATCGGCGGCGCGGCGGGTCAGGTCGCGGCAGTATTTGTCGCTGGCGCGGCTCCCGCGCGGCATGGCCGAGGCGCGGGGCTGGCTGGGCAGGATGAACTGCCCCGAAAGCTGGCGGCACTCCCGCACAGCATCCGTCAGCTGGACGCCCATCGACGCCAGCAGCACCCCGGCGGCGCAGTCGGTATCCTCCAGCATGGCGCAGAGCAGGTGTTCCGGCTCAGCGCGGGGCTGGTGGGCATTCTGCGCTCCGATGAGGGCATAATCCATGGCCCGGCGGAGGTCCGGTGCCAGCGCGCGGCGGTCCAGATGCTGCACCGGGCCGGGGCGGTCCTCGGCCAGCTGCCGCCGGACGGCCAGTTCCGTGATGTTCTTTCCGGCCAGGAACCGCCCTGCCGCGCCCCGGTCTGTCTGGAGCATGGCGAGGAGAAGGTGGCCGGTATCTGCCTTTTTGCAGCCAAAGCCGCCCGCCAACTCCACTGCCTCGTCCAGCAGCAGCCCCGCCTCCCGCGAAAAGCCCTTGTATCTGCCCATGCCGAATGCTTCCCAAATGCTCATTTGCCTGCTCCCTGTCGTTTGATATGACTCAGCAGAAGTATAGCCCCATCGGGCCGGAAAAAATCAGCAAAAAAGGCCGAACCGCACAAAACATGCAGTTCGGCCTTTGGAACACGGCAGATTACAGCTCTGCCAGCGCCTTTTTCAGGTTCTTTGCGATCTGGTCGGGGCAGCTGGTGGGGCGGGGGCCGCAGGTGGTGCCCTCCATCCGCTCAATGGCGTCCTCTGCCTTCATGCCCTTCAGCAGGCGGCTGATGCCCTTCAGGTTGCCGTTGCAGCCGCCAACGACCTCGATGGACTCGATGGTGTGGTCGTCGTTCAGGACGATCTTGGTCAGCTTGGAGCAGGTGCCCACATTGGGGAACTCGAACGATTTGCTCATATCGGAAACATCCTCTCTTTTTACATTTGGGTGTTTTTATTATACTATTATTTCCGCTTCTGCGCAAGCGCTTCGATCCGGGCGATCTGGTCGTCCGGGGTCGTGCAGGTGCCGACCGGGTGGGGATGCTTGTGGTTCGAGCCGTGAAAATCCGTGCCGCCGGTGCGGATCAGGCCGTACTGCGCGCACAGAGCGATGCACTCGGCGCGGTCTTCCGGGCTGTTGCTGGGGTGGTCCACCTCGATGCCGTCCACCATCCCCTCCCTGACCAGCTCCCGGAGCAGGGGCATCACGTTCAGCCGCAGAAAGTTTCGGGCCGCGGCGCCCGGGCCTTGATTTGTGCCGTCCTCCACGTGGGGGATGCCGTGGGCGGCGGCGTAGGCCTGCAGGCGCCTGCCGTGCTTGCTGTAGAGCTTGCCGACGTTGACGCTCCAGCCGTTCGTCAGGCCCTCCTCCGCGATTTTCAGATTGCAGTCGATCTGGCGCTGCAGGACGGGCTGAATGTCCTCGAGGTCGCAGGTCTCGGCAAAATCCAGAATTCCGGCGACGGTCAGGCCGCTGTGATCGGTCATGCTGTCGCTCGTGCGCGCCTCGTCCTCGGCGCGGAAGAGAAGCGCGCCGTCCTTTTCGATGCGGACAATGTTTGTATGGGAATTTTTCAGCTCGACGAGCGCCGTATGTGGGCCGCAGAACACCTTGGCGATCAGGCGTAGCGGCGCGCCGTCGTGCAGGACGTGGAGCGTGCAGAAGCCGCTGTCCAGCAGGGCCGTCGCCGTTTCGAGCACGCCCTCGGGCAGGTCGAGCAGCACCTACAGCTTCCGCTCCGGATCGCCGCCGACGACGCCCAGCACCGCAGCGGCGTTCACGCCGCGCAGCTTGCCGCCGTTCGGAATATAAACGCCCATGGCGTTTTTGATCAGATTGCCGCTGGCGTGCACCTCCATCCGCTCGGGCATCGCTCCCAGCGCCTTGCGCGCCGTCGCGGCGGCGTAGGCGATGGCGATCGGCTCGGTGCACCCCAGGGCCACCGGCAATTCCTCCCGAAGGATG
>OGIL01000310.1_pt1 | contig 30683 bp, 29 predicted proteins | sample 1571751 | NCBI WGS metagenome assembly OGIL01 (sample SAMEA2581964, study PRJEB24529) | metagenome | biome: Human gut stool | place: China | collected 2011 | reverse complement strand
GCGGCTATGCCGCCCCCGCTTTTTGATTAACTATCATGGAATAGACCATAAGGAGGAAGGAAAAATGGAACTGCAACTTGTGAAAAAGTATGACGCCAGAGCATGGGACGGTGTGGTGGTCCCGCTGGGAGAAGGCAACCTGAACAGCTATCAGGGTCCTTGGGAGCAGGAGCTTGCCGCAGTTCGTGCCTCGGGACGGTTTGAAGGGAAAACCGGTGAGATTTTCCGCTTTTCTGTTCTTTCAGAGGGCGTGCTGACCCAAATTTTCCTGCTGGGTCTGGGGAAAGACTGGAGTCTGGAGCAGGTGCTGGAGAGCTGTGCCAAGGTGTATCGTCAGTGTCAGGAGCTGGATCTGCGTGCGGTGTGTACCGATCTGCGGGGCGTGTGCCCGCAGTTCACGCCGGCGCTCTTCCAAAAGGCGGCAGAGGCTGCCGCTCTTACCGGCTACCGTTTTGACAAGTACAAGACGACCCCCGCGGCGCCGGGGATCGAAACGGCTGCGTTTCTCTGCGAGACGCCGGAGCGCTACGAGGCCGCCTTGGTGGAGGCGGAGGTATCTGCTGAGGCCACCTGCATCGCACGGGATCTGATCAATGAGCCCCCCACGGTGCTTACCCCCGCCAAGCTGGCGCAGGCGGCACAGGAGCTTTTTAAGGAGACGCCTGTGAAGGTGACCGTTTACGGCAGAGATGAGGTAGAGCGCATCGGACTCACCGCTTTTCTGGAGGTCGGAAAGGGCTCGATTCACGAGCCTAAGCTCATTGTCATGGAATATACCGGCGCGCAGGACGTGGAGAGCCGCTTGGGGCTGATCGGCAAGGGCCTTACCTACGACAGCGGCGGATACTCCCTCCAGTCGTCTGAGTTTATGGAAACCATGCAGCATGATATGAGCGGCGCGGCCGCTGTGATGGCCGCCCTGTGGGCGACGCAGAAGCGGGGCCTTCGGATCAATATTACCGGCGTGGTGGCAGCTTGCGAGAATAAGCTCTCCGCCACGGCCTATGTGCCGGGCGATGTGATCCGCTCCATGTCCGGGCGGTATATTGAGGTGAACAACACCGATGCCGAGGGCCGCATCACTCTGGCCGACGCCGTGACGTATACCAAGCAGTGCTGCGGCGTGGATCGCATCGTGGATATTGCCACACTCACCGACGGTATCCAGACGGCGCTGGGAAATCGCCGCTGCGGAGCCTTTACCAATAACCGGGCCCTGACCGCGCAGGTGGAGAAGGGCGCCGCCGCCGCCTGCGAGCGGATGTGGGAGCTGCCCTGTGACGAGAATCTCCGCCGGGTGCTGGACTCCCGTGTAGCCCATCTGAAAAACAGTGCGATGGGCTCCAGCGTGGGTGGATATGCCACGGTGGGCGCCATGTTCGTGAAGGAGTTTGTCGAGGAGACGCCTTGGATCCACTTGGATATCGGCGGTACCGCTTGGACCACCGAATGTGAGGGGATCTATACAAAGGGCGGTATTGGATTTGGCACGCGGATGCTTTATGAGACGTTCAAGGTAATGGAGAAGGAGGGGACTCAGGTATGAAGAAGCTGGCGTTGACGGATTTTGCCAAATATCGGTATCCTTCTGCACTGGAGCTGTCTCCGGATGGCAGATATCTGACCTTTGCACTCAAGGATGTCGACAGGGAAGGAGACGGCTACCGGTGGAATCTGTGGCTGTATGATCTGGAGCGCAGAGAGAGCCGGCAGATCACCCGAGGAGACGACCAGCGGAAGGCTGTTTGGGAGGATAACACCCATATTCTCTATAAAACCACGGAGCCGGACGAAGCGCTGCGGGCGCGGGGCTTCGAGGAAGAGTGGACGGTGTATCACCGCCTGAATGTATGTACAGGTGAAGATCGCGAGGCGTTCCGTCTCCCCATGTCCGTATCCGGGCTTTGGAAAATGGACGAGGGCCGTTATGTTTTCACGGGCGAGACCCATTTGGACCGGCCGAATCTTCTGGAGCTGACGGGAGAGGCGCTGGAGAAGGAGCTCGTTCGCCGTCAGCAGACCAGGGGCTATAAGGTTTTGACGGAGCTGCCCCTGTGCGAAAACGGGGTCGGGATGTTTAATCAGACCAGAAACACGCTGTTTCTCTATCTGGAGGCTGCCGGAGAATATCGCCGGATCACGCCGGAGGACTATGATGTGAATCATGTGAATGTCCGCCCCGGTCAGGTGCTCTTCACTGCGTTTCCCTTCCGGGATGTAAAGCCGGTCACCGAGGGAATGTATCGCTGGGATGCGGAGCGGAACGAGACGGAGACGCTGATCACGCCCGACAAATACAGCATCGACTATGTGGGGCATTTGGGCCGGAAGGCGCTCTGCCTGGGACTGGTCATGCGGGACTACGGCGTGTACGAGCACCCCACATTCTTTGTGGTGGACGAAAAGGGCGAGGAAAATCTGGGCCGCTATGACCGCCGGGTCAACTCCGAGGTGGTCACCGACTGCTTCTCCGGCGCCGTCACAGGACAGAGAATGGTGGGTGAGACGCTGTATTTCCTCAACACGGACGGCGTGGGTTCTGGCTTGTGTATGTGGACGCGGGAGACCGGTGTGCAGACGCTCTTCGGCGGCGACGACTACCTTATTGATTTCGATACCAAGGACGGAAAGAGGTTTCTCTTCTCTGCGGCTGTGGGTCTGAAGCTCCCGGAGGTGTACCTTTGGGATGGCGGCCAACTGGAGCAGCTGACGGATTTCAACGGGTCTGCACTGGAGGGCGTGACCATTTCCGTACCAGAGCGGCTTACCTTTACCAATACCGACGGCGTGGATATCGACGGCTTCGTGATGAAGCCGGTGGGATACGAGCCGGGCAAACGATATCCGGGCATCCTTCATATTCACGGCGGGCCGAAGATGGTATTTGGCCCGGGCTTCCACCATGAGATGCAGCTTTGGGCGGCCTCCGGCTTTTTCGTATGCTACTGCAACCCCAGAGGAAGCTGCGGCAAGGGAAATGCCTTTGCCGATCTTCAGGGTAAGTACGGAGAGGTGGACTTCCGGGATCTGATGGAGTTCACGGATGAGGTTCTGCGGAGGTATCCCGAAATAGACGCAGATCGGATGGGCGTTGCCGGCGGTTCCTATGGCGGCTTTATGACCAACTGGGTCATTGGTCACACGGATCGTTTCCGCTGTGCCGTGTCCCAGCGGAGCATTGCCAACTATGTGGGGGATTATCTCCTCTCGGATATCGGCTACTATTATGTGCCTGACCAGCAGCTTGGCACCATTTGGGAGCATCCGGAGCGTTTGTGGAAGGCGTCGCCCCTTACCTATGCCGACCGTGTTAAGACGCCCACACTCTTTATTCACGCAGATAAGGATTACCGCTGTACGCTGGCCAACGGTCTGGAAATGTTCGCAGCGCTCAAGCTCCATGGTGTGGAGAGCAAGCTGTGCATGTTCTACGGTGAGGACCACGGCCTGAGCCGAGAGGGAAAGCCCTCCAACCGCATCAGCCGACTCAGCGAGATCCTGCGCTGGATGGATGAGCACCTGAAGGAAGAATAAGGGAGCGCCAACCGGCGGGTTCTGGCAGAGTATGTGCCGGAGCATTTGCCGCGCTTAAAGCTGCATCCCTTGGGGCACCCTCCGTAAGGAAGGTGCCCCAAGGTGGCTCTTGTATCTCAATTAAATTTGTTTCTTTGAAACGGTGTAGCCTTTGCAGTTACGCCGTTTTCTCTTTGTTACGCTCAGCGAGATGGTGCTGGAAGGTTTCTTCCATCTCCTCCGGGGTCAGCTCGTGGAGGATGCCCACGCCGCTGTAATAGATGTCCAAAAGCTGCACCCGCTTGCCGTCGAGGTATCTGGGCGCATACACCACGATTTTATCCACGAACTCGTGGATCAGCTCCGGCGTCAGCGCTTTCAGCTCCGTGACCTGTTTGACTTTCTGAATGAACCGCTGCAAGCTCTCGGTCTTGTCTGTTTCGGTTTCCAAGAAAGACTGCAGCTCCGGGACAGCGGCTTTCAGCGTTTTCTGCTCCTCCTCATAGGACAGGGACAGGGTGGCATAGCGCTCGTCAGACAGCTTTCCACTGGCGTTGTCCTCGTAGATCTTCTGAATCAGGATATCGATCTCCGCAATGCGTTTCTTCACTTTGCCCAGCTCCCGGCGCTTGGCGGCAAGCAGCTTCTTCTTGTCCTCCGTGTAGCAGTCCATCTGCTTGCGGGCGAACTCCTTTTCAAACACCTGCACATTTAAGAGAATGCGCTGCATACTCTCTAAGACGATTTGCTCCACCACTTTCTCACGGATATAGTGGGCAGAACAAACCTCGGAGTTCTTGCGATAGGAGGAACAGAAGAAGTACGCCTGCTCCCGTTTGTAGTTGTTGGTGACACTGTAATACAGCTTCTCTCCGCAATCAGCGCAGTACAGCAAACCCGAAAAGGGACTGACAATACCGCTTTTCGTGGGCCTGCGGCGGTGCTTGCGAAGCTCCTGCACTAAGGCGAAGGTTTCCCGGTCAACGATGGCAGGATGGGTATCCTTGAAGATTTGCCATTCCTCCGGCGGACGCTCGATTTTCTTCTTGTTCTTGAAGGACTTGGTGGTGCTGCGGAAGTTCACCGTATCGCCGCAGTATTCCTGTTTGCCGAGGATGTCCGCCACAGTGGCCGAGCACCAGTTGTAGGGCACAGCAGGCGGCTTGCTGCAATTCCGGCCGATATTGCCCCAATGCTCCGTAGGTGTCGGCACCTTGGCCGTTTTCAGCCGTTTGGCGATCTGCGTAGGACCAAGGCCGTCCACACACCAAGCAAAGATTTGGCGCACGGTCTTTGCCGCAGCTTCATCAATGATCCACCCGTTCTTGCTCTCCGGGTCTTTCAGATACCCAAAGGGCGGATTGGTGGTCAGCGGTGCGCCGGACATTCCTTTGCTCTTGAACACATTGCGCACCTTCTGACTGGTGTTCTTGGCGTGCCACTCGTTGAATAAGTCCTGCATCGGGACAAGGTCGCTGATGCCCTTGGCGGTGTCGATGTTGTCCATAATGGCAATATAGCGGATGCCGAGACTGTCGAAACCCTCTTCCAGAAGCTGTCCCACAATCAGGCGATTCCGCCCCAAGCGGGAGTGATCCTTGACGATCAAGGCGCCGATAAGACCCTTTTCCGCCAGCTCCATAATTTCCGTGAACGCCGGTCTTGCGAAGTTCGTACCTGACCAGCCGTCGTCAATGAACACGCGGGTGTTTTTGAAGCCGTTTTCCTGTGCGTACTTCTCAAGGATGGCCTGCTGATTCTTGATGGACCCTGACAGACCATCCTGCTCATCGTCACGGGACAGGCGGCAGTATAGGGCTGTGATTTTATCCGGTTGTTTTGTCATAGCTCTCCTTTCCACAGCCGGATATGATCGAATTTGTAGGTAAGCCCATTCTACCATATCCGGCCGTAAACTTCAACGCTTTAATGCGATAGTTTTAATGTTCGTTGCTTTTATCATCGTTTTTCAGGATGATGCGCTGCACTTTGTCGGTAATATTTTCTCTTGCGTCCTCTTTGAAAAAGGCTCTTACGGCATATACCGTACCGTCAATTTCTCTGGTGAAATTCAGCGGCTGCGCATAGGCGCTTCTGCGAAACCACGCAATGCGCTCCTGCTTGGTCATTGTCGCAAGGTGGTCTGTAATGCGGTCAAGTTGTGTATAGATTTCGTTATCGTTTGTCATCGTGGGTCACGCTCCCTTCTCTGCGCTTTCTTTTGCGGCTGTGCTTCCTTGGCACGGTATTCGTTGGCATAGAGCAAATCCGTCTTTTCCTGTATTTTGGCGGAACGCACCTCAATGGCCTTATTCAGCTTTAGCTGCTTTCGCAGGGCGGTGATCTGATCTGTCACGCCTGCCTTTTCCTGCCGCAGTGTTTCCTTTTCGGCAGGTACGGCACGGCGTATCCTGTTTTGCAGCTTGGTGCGGCGGGTAATGAGGGCATCCATATTCCGCTGGATTTTCTCCCGGTCTGCGTACAGATCGTCAAAGGTTTCGATTCCGTATTTGCCCATATACCGAACCTGCGCTGACAGCTCGTCCAGCTTTCGCAAGTCCTCTTTCAGGTATGGACTGGTGGGTTTGTAGTCGGTATGCTTCGGTAAGTACCCCAGCAGATAGCAATAGTGTAGGTACAGCTTGTAGATATGACCGGTCTTATGGAACGGCTGAAACCAATCCGAAAGCTCCTGTGGCATTTGGGGCGGATAACTGATATACGCCCTGCGATTGCCGAAGGTGGCATACCTGCCCATAGAGCGGCGTATGTTCTCCGGCGTCCACCTTTCATCCAGAGTATCCAGCCTTGTAAAGTGCTCATATTGGGGCAGGCAGAGTTTCCAGTGCTTGCCCGTGAAGTCGGTTACATACCCTTTGCGCCGCAGATAATCCTCCATATAGTAGGGGGTTCTGCTGAACTCCATTGCCTCCCGCACATCGGCACGGTAGACATTGTAGCGGGTAGGCTTGCCGTTTTTCTCATCCAGCCATACCGGACGGGAGGGTGCTTTGCGGGGCTTTTCAATGACGGACAATCCATACTCCCGGCACAGTCGGTCGGAGATTTCCATCATTCGCTTTCGCTCGGCTTTGGAGTAGTTATATTTTCCGCCGTCCCGAAAAGAAACGGAATTAAAGCAGAAGTGACAGTGGATATGTTCCTTGTCGAGGTGGGTGGTGACGATGATTTCAAAGCGGTCGCCCCACATCTCCTTTGCCAGCTTTACGCCAATCTCGTGGGCAAGCTGCGGCGTGACCTCCTCCGGCTTGAAGCTCTGATACCCATGCCAAGCGATATAGCCGTCAGTCTTACCGTAACGCTTCTTGGTCAAAATCATCTGCCGCAGCGCCGTTTCTTTCAGGCAGTTGAGGGCGGTGACATACTCGCCCTCCTGCGTGGCCTCCGGGCGCCGCACATAGGAAAACACATTGTACAGGTCTTGCAGTTCCGGCGTTTTCGCCTTCGTCTTTTCGGGATTCTCTACATAGTCGATGAGGTCTTTCAAACGGCCTTCGATGTGCCAAAGAGAAGTCGTTGCCATTAAATCGCCTCCTGTAAGTCCAGTACCAGCCGTTCAATCTCAGCGCAGAGTTCAAGGGCGGACGGCTCATATTTGGCACATTCTTTCAAATCGGAATGAGCCTTGTATAGCTCGTCCATCAGTTCCCAAAATGCATCCGGCGGCTTCGGTTTTGGGCGAATACCCCGGCAAAGCTGGCGAACATATTCGCTTTGAGATAGTCCACACAGGGTACTGTCGTGCTCCAGTTTTTGATTTTCTTCTTCGGTTAAGCGTACTTTGATACGCACTTTTTCATTGCTTTCTCTATTCAAAATTGTCATCTCCTTCGTAAAATTGGGGTATTCAGGGGCGTGCCCCTGAGTGAAGTCCGCAGACCGTAAAGCTGCGGATTTGGATTGTGGGGTCACAATCCGATGCTCGTTATTCCTGTGGACAGCAACTCTCGGTCATAGCGGCTTCTTGAAATTGTTCTTCTGTCTCCGCCGGTTAATAGCGGTCATCGTCTCCTTGGCTTTGCTTCGCCTGTCCTCGGAATAGGGAGCGGTCAGCCGGACGGAGAATCGTCGGCGGTCTATCTCAAAGGTCAGGCAGCCGCACTCATCATCGTCCGTCAGGCGGCAGTGGGCGGGATATTTTGCCGCATAGGCCGTCAGACGATTTTTCAGGTCGGTGTTGTAAGTACGGATGTTGACTGCGCTGCCGGTTTCGTCGAACCATATCTCGGTCAGCTTGCTTTTCTTCTTGATTCCTGTAATCATTTTGAATTTCACCTCATTTCGGATCGCATTTGTAAAAGGCCTGTTTTTCCGGAAAAAGTCCCGTTCAAGACCGGCAGAATTCACGGATTTTCTAATAGAAACGCCACAGACGATGCGGAGGCCGTCCAGCGTTTCTGTAAAAGGAGCGCTGCGAAAATCCGCGGTCTTGACCGTAAAGTAGCTTTCCCCACAAATAGGAGAAATCACGGGTGTAAAACGGAACTGTTTCTTGAAAAATTTGCGGATTGTTTGCCGTTTTCTCCGAATTTCGTTTTTCTGTGCCTGCCCCGGAATCTCACCGCAGCGTCGCTCCGCTTGCTCCCTTTCGGGAAGTTGTGGCAGAGTCATATCCCATTCGGACGGTCATTCAGTTTTCAATTTGCCCCTCAATAGGTAGGCAGCGAGAAAGGACGGAAATTAACCCTCTCTGCAATATTTTTCATTGTCGACAACAATAAAAAGAGCCGGTACACAGCACATCAAATCAGCGGGAGATGATCTCTCGCTATATCTTTGATGAAACTATGTACCGGCTCTGCTATTCAGAAACCTTCAATGTCTGCCTTTTCCGCTCCGCTGGCAGACTCAGCGACAGGAGCGGCACAGCCGCAATCTCTTTCGGCGGCTGCCTGTGTTTCATTTCAGATATTCAGTTGTGGACTCTGCTATGAGAGCAAGGTATAGTATAGCATATAGAACATTTGTTTGTCAACTGCTTTTGAATATTTCATTGTAAAACAGACAGTCTGCATTAGCAGCAGATTCGCTTCAAGGCCATTCATTCTGTCATTCGTCTAAGCCCCTTTACTTACCATTATTAATCAACCTGTAATTTGTAATTTAATCTGTGCTTTCAGTGGCTTTATTTTTTCATTAGCTTTTTCTAAATAATGGACACATTTTGCAGGCATCTCATATTTGCATCTAATATCGATAATAAATTTTTCAAATGCAATGTTAGGATATGTATTTCGATATTGCTTTCCTTCAATAAAGTCAAGGTATGCATTAACCTTTTTGACTAACATATTCATATGAGTTTCTTCGTCAATGGAAATCCAATCCAAATGATCTGTTATCATAAGAATCAAACTATCATTCTGAACGCCTGCTCCATCAACAACATTAAATTCACAAATTGACATTGTATTCCTCACCATTCTTTTATTTTTCGAGAAGGGACTCGATGGTTTTCTCGGCAACTTTTCACTTGTCTTTTTTATATAGGATGCTTAAATCCCCATCAACAAAGCCTATGCCAATGCCACGATATTCTTTCAAGATGTGAGCGTATTTACCCCGTTCAAGGTAATTCAGCAAGAATGTAGTAAATAAGTTCTCTATCGCTTTCCAGTCACTCTTTTTCGTTAAAACATACGGATTTTCTCTCGTTACATAAACCTCGTTACAAGCCCAATCCGAATTGTTTTCATCAAAGGTAGAGGTGCCCACCAATTCAACCGACCACTTATCGTCATTATCCTCGTATAAGTTGAAGTTGACTGCCTCTACATTGCCGGGAAGCTTTTTCAGAGCATCTTCCAACCAATTATAAAAGCTGCTTTCTTCATTGGTTTTCTCTTTATTTATACGCCCTCTTGCTTTATTGCTTGCTATGATGTCCTGATAAACTCCACTCAAAGTGAATGGTTCCAAATCCTCAATTTTTTCTAAACTGCGGTATTCCAAGGACTTTTGCGTAAACCCGAAGTCTTCACAGCCTTTATATCGTGATATTTTATCATAAATGACATCAGCGATTCTCTTGCCATCCTGCAGCATCCATTTCTCGCCGATTTCTTTATACTGACCTATAAAACCATAATCCTTGATCCCTTTATCGTTTCTCATAAAGCCAAAAAGGAAAATGGTTTCATTGGATATTTCAACACATTTCAAAAAGATAGTTTCTGAATTGTGAAACGATGTAATAAGAGGCTTTAGGGTTCCCAGATCGTATTTTGTCAGTTGGGTTCTGGTTGAACAGTTGGGTGATTCAATGTTATATAAATATTTGCCGTCTTGTGTGATTGCAAAATTTCCATCCTGACTCCCAATGTTTGAAAATCTGATTTTTTTGATCAAAGCCAAGCTGTCCAAATCATAGAACAGAAGCCACCCCGCAGTGGATTTTACAACCAAGGTGTTTGTGTTAGGGATAAATTTCCCACGGTACATATAGGGAGCATCTTGAAACCGTGCTAATTCATTTTCGTCGTTATCAAAAATATATACTGTTTTCCCGTTTAGGCCGACTTTGAATTTCTCATTTTGAGCATATCCCTGATACTTTTTCATCAGCTTGTTATGATTAAATTCGTTGCATATACTCTCAAACCGGCAGTCTTTGGAGCTGTTGTCTCTTGAGCCGCCATCAACTGAATTTCTTGCAGAGCGTAAAATTAGTTTTGATATAGAACTGATCGTATGCGCCCAATCAAAGCCCATATCCGTAGCCTCCTTCGTTAATGGTATTTTTATTGAATGCGAAGATTTTTGATTTGCTTAACTGCTCTTGTTGCCGCCTATCTTTCTCCGGCGTTTATACTGCCGTAGAATGTCGTTAACAACACCCCACCATCGTACCTTTTAGAGTACGGCGATTGTGGGTTGAATGGCGACGCCCTAAACAGCAGATGAGATAATTATATCTTTTTTTATTTCAGTCGCAGCATCCAATGTCTTGTGAAATATCGTCAAAAAATCTCTGCCGTCACTGGTTATAAAATAATTTGATAAATCAGTTATTTGATTGCTGATTTTTTTTCCCCAAGGCGGCTGTTTTGCCAGATCTTCAATATCCCATATCACTTTATCTGGAGATAGGTTCTTCAATTCACTTTCGATTGTATTTAATTCCGCCTTGGCATTAGGGACATTTGCGTTTGCCAATCTCCCTTGATACAATTCATTCATAATAACCGGGAATCTTGTGCCCCAATCTCCACATTCTAAATTATAGGCAACTGTTGAAAAAAAGGAATGTAAAAATGAAGCAGCACCTATCTCATACCAAATGCAACCAACTTTAAAGCCAACCATAAATTACCGCCTTACTGTTTAAATTTCACTCAATAATAATATCAAAAATCAGTGCATCAAAATTGTCATCGATATGCCCGTCGTTGCAGTAGTAGCGAAAACGATTGGGCGCAATCACTTCTTTTTTCATCGCTGCTCCTCGTACCCACGCCTCCAAACCGCCCTTGTCATCTTCCCAGGCATTCCAGACCATCAGTTCATTGCTTTTTGAAATGCAGTCATATTCATATCGCTCGTTATGAGTTTGTGCTTCCCACAGATCCTTTTCCCAAAGCATAAAATAGGGCGATTCAATTCCTGAATTATGAGAGGTTATCTTGCCTTTTGTCTTGAATTTAATCGCTTGCTGCCATTCGGAATGGGTCGAGAGCAGAATGACCGACAGCTTGAACTTGTCCGGAACAGGAATTTTATCCATCAGCATCAGAGTTTCCCCGTGGTACTGAATGGGTTTCCCTGCGCTTTTTCTGAATAATGACTCAAATTCCACCATAGTGTCCTCTCCCTCTACGGCTTTTATCGTTTTTATTGAATGCGAAGATTTTTGATTTGCTTAACTGCTCTTGCTGCCGCTTTTCTTTCTCCTGCTTTCGTGCTATTTATAAATGGCTCGATGTACGGCAGTAAAGATATATCTTTATATTTACCGAGAGCTGTGATAGCAGATGTTTTAATTGTATCAACTTCCAGCCTTTCGATTATGACAGGCAAAGCGGCTTCGCTCTTCCATCTGCCGAGCATTTCCATCGTGAATGGAAATGCATCCTTTTCACAAATTAAACCGATGAGAAAATCTTGTTTGCTCTTGTCCTGTATTTTAACAAAAGCGTTATCGAGCGCATTTTCAGCTTTTGATAATCTTCCGTTGGCTTTTAGCTCTAATGTCCATCGCTCCAAAAAATTTGAACACTCCTTGTTTCCTTTTCTCCAAAACTGCTGTGTTATTAATTCCAAGGCAAACCCTATATTTGCGAACCGAGGTATATACTTGCTAATAATCGGGATACAGGCATCATTTTTGATAGTCTTATATCGCAAATCCTGAAAAGAACGACAGTCTACTCCTAAACATCTACTCAATTCAGCACATAAGGAATCCACTAAAATATCATCTTCGGCATCCACTCCAGTGGCTCTATTATACAATTCACGCTCTATATCCGCTTTATATAAGACGGCTGTCGCATAGTTATCAGGCATATTACATCAGACTCCTTTAGAGAGCGTATTTTATCATCCAATACGAAGGTTATTTCGTGTTTCTGCAATGATGGATTTCAATTTATCGGGGATCTCCTCCGGGTGGTTTTTAGCCATATCGATCCATGCCTGACAATCGGGTACTATGACAGCGCCCATCCTGCTGTTTGGATATTTGCTGTACTCGGCTATGGTTTTTTCCATATAGAAAATGCCCTCAGCTATATGCCCCAAATACAGATGCGACATGGCAACTGTTCTGAGTCTAAACACAGGTGCATATCCCTGCGTCAGTTTATAATTCTGATCCAATGTGTTTTTGATCAAATCCTCAGGTACGCCCATATCTTCAAACCACTGCATCCCGCCTGCGGCAATAAGCTGCAGCATATCCTGTACATCTAAAGCAAACTCCTCCTCAGTCCTGTCTGAGGCTCCCCAGTTCGTTCTTGTTTTCCTGCCTAAGAACTGAATTCCGGTGGATATGTTGAGGCTGAAGACTGAGGCCGGAATATATAGGGGCTGGGATACGATTTCGCAGCTGATATACCCCGCCTTTATCTTGAATTGCAGATATTGCAGAATGTCGTTCTGCTCCCGAAGAAGTGTGTTGGGTCTGACAAATCTAAATCCGTTTTCCTGATTGAATTGTTTGAATTCTCTCCGAATGATTTTCCGCTTTTCATTTATAGTCAATTCGCCCATTTCAAATCTCCATTGTTATTCTCGTTGCCGGCTTTTATTGCAAATCCATAATCATTCCCGGTAGCCCGACATTTCAAAGTCAGCACAATCAAACTCTATAATATTGTCCCAATCCCTCGCCAAAATGATAGTATCGACTTGTTCAGCCACATACAACTCGTCCAATGTTTTATAGTAAGCGACGGTTTGCCTTTCAATATTTCCGCATCTTTGCAATGAACACATATCATCATAAATAATAATCATATATTCATCGCTTTTATCTTTGAATACAAAGCGCAGCTCTGCCTCAATATGTTATTCGTTTATGCTTTTAACAGCAAGGATTTTATTTCTTCAAAAGTATATTTTGCCATAACATTCTTTCCGTTTACGGCTTTCATCGGTGACACCTCATTTTTATTCGATACCCGCATAGTCCGCAATATAAACTTGGAAACTGAACAGATCGTATGCGCCAAGTCAAATCCCATATCCGCAGCCTCCTTCGTGGACTGAAGTTATTGCGTAAAAATTAAAATAAGGATGCCCCTTACTCAATCACCTTACCCGATTTTGTATCAACAAAATACCTTTTACCATTTTCAATGTGAAACTCCAAATCAGTTCCTACGGGAAGGTTGTATATAGCAAGAATAGCGGGTTCAATATTTGCGAAGGTATTAAAGTCCACAACTGTCATATTTTCACTGTCATTAATATATTCTTGCGTGTCTGTATCACCGATGGCTCGCCAACCATTATCAGCCGCATTGGCACTGTTTTCACGGAATATCCATTTTAGTTTGGATTTTCCCTCTAACAAAGACTTACTAATAATCATTCCACCTGCATTACTGATAAAAATTGCTTCCTTATTCTCTGTGTTTTTCTTTTTAAAAATATCAAACAATCCCATAATTCACCCCGCCATTTTGATTTTCAAGGCTAATTATACCATATAAGTTCAAATTAATCTACTACTGTGTATCAAACGGCAGGATTGTTCCTACAAAAAGTGTAGTGTGACCTTTAGATTACACCCAAAATAAGAAAAGCCGCCGTCTGTTGACGGCGACCTTTCTTGTGCAATTTTAGCGATAAATAAGCTCGCTTGATACGATTTCCATAGCGGCGTTTCGCAGATTGTTCATCTTCTGTACCCAAAGCATTTGGTTTTCCGCTTTGAGCGTTTCCGTCACACCCTCCTTTTCGGCAAGTTGTTTTACCAGCCGAGAAAACAGCTCCTCTGCCTGCTCGTTTAGGTCGGCAAGGTAGCCGTTCAGTTTGCCGCTTGTCAGCAGATTGTAGTAGCGCACTTTGTGATACTGTTTGAGATACCGCAAGTGTCGCTGTCCCCATACGCCGATATGCCTTGATTCTTCTTTAGGCAGTTTCAGGCAGGGAAGATAGTAATCACCCTGCAATTCATACCAAAGCCCGTTTTTCTCGTCATAAATGTACTTGTCCATTTTGTAATCCTCCAATTATGATTGATTTTACCCACAATCCAATCATTCCGGCCGATTACAAAAGCCGAGGGAGAGGACTTCCTTACGAAGCCTCTCCCTTGGAAGCTGTCTTTTTTACATGGCGATTTCAGCGGATAGCGGCCACAGCGCCGCGTCATACAGGTATCGCGGAAGCATTACGCCGAGAGCCCGCCTTCTTGAGAAGGGGGGCTCTCGGCGTAAATAAATGTGCGAAACAGGACGCCTTACTTTTTGTCGAACAGAATGAACAGCGGGCTGGACAGGCACGGCAGGAAGGGCTAGAACAGCAGGGGGATGATGTCAAAGGCGCTGATGGCGTAGCCGATGGTTGCACAGGTGGAAATGGCCACCAGCATCTGGGCGCCGTAGGGGATGGTGCCCTGAAAGATGCAGGAGAAGGTGTCCAGTAGGAAGGCGGATCGCTTGGGGCTGATGCCGTATTCCTCCGCCACCTCCTTGGCGATGGGGCCTGCCATGACGATGGCCGCCATTCCGAGGCGGACATAGAAAGCCGCTGTCACAAAATGCGAATCAATGCCGCAGAGCTGGAGCAAGCGGCATTCCTGACGCTGAAAAAGCAGATGGAAGCCGCCGCGCCGCTTGCCCCGGACGGTACGCTTCGGGCAGATAGCTCCGTGCCGGAACGCACCGAATATGAGCAGCAAATCGAGACACTGCAAGACGGCAAGCGCACCTTGTATGAACGCTATCTCATGGGCGAGATTGACCTGAACACCTACAAGGCAGAAAAGGCCGCATGTGACGAGCTGCTGCTGAAAACGAAAAACGCCTATGCCGCAGTATTGGCACAGGCGAAGCAAAAGCAAGACGAACAGGCACGGCAGGACAGCCGCAAGGAAGCGTCCAAGGCGATTTTCGATGCGGACACGCTGACCACCGCGCTGGCCGAGCTGCTGATCGACCGGGTGCTGGTGTACCCCGATAAGCGCATGGAGATCGCGTACAAAATTCAAGATATTTTTAGTTGAGGTGGCAGACATGGAAATTGCGTTCTATTGCAGAATGGGCGGACTGGGCTTCGGTTTTGTCCTCCCCGATGAAGCTGACAAGCTCCGCGAGTTTTTCGCCGAGCATCAGGATAAGCCTGCGCTTGAGAATCCATCAAGCGCAAGCTAAAAATTTTTGTCGTGTGCTTGACATACGGGTGCCGCAGATCATGGAAGCGTACCCGTTCACAGCCCGCGTGGTCCAACAGCCTGTGCAGCCGCTGGCGCACCACCGATGGGAGCAGAGGCGAATCCTCCTTCTTTGGTGACGGAAACAGCCATCTGGAAACATTCCTTTTCCGGTACTCTCTGAACACCTCCAACACTTTGGGCGGTAGGAGCAGAGTGCGTACCGCCGCCTTTGTTTTCGGCTCAGTGATGACCAATTCCGAGCCTATGACCACCGCCTGCTTGCTGATTCGCAGTTCGCCCGTGGTCAAATTCAGCTCCTCCCATTGCAGGGCCGTCAGCTCGCCCAACCGCAGTCCTGTGGCAAATTCCAGCAGGAACAACTCGTAGTACTTTTCCTCCTTCGCCTGGATCAGCAGCTTCTGCATGGACTCCCGCGAGAGGACATTCATTTCCCCTTTTCGGGCGGGCGGCAGCTTGCAGCCGGACGCCGGATTCCGCGGGATCAGATTCTCTGATACAGCCTGTTCCAGCGCCCGCCGGCACAGGCTGTGGATGTTGCGGAGCTGGGAGTCCGCCAGCCCCGTTTCACCGTCCGATTGGTCCGCACGCCCCTCTGTTTTCAGCCAGACGAAGAACTGCTGCATATCCTTCGCGGTCAGCCTGTTCAGCGGGATATGACCCAGCCCCGGTCTGATGTACAGCCGGAGGTAGCCTTCGTAGATCCGCCGTGTGCCGGGACGGGCGGCGGGTCTGCTGTGCGTCTCATACCAGTGCTCCATCCAGTCCCCGAAGGGCATATCTGCCCTGGTCCTCGGCGGTGCAGGCGGCGCAAGGGCGTCCTTCAGCGTTTTCAGCTTCTCCACACACTCAGATTTTGTTTTAGCCAGCACATTTTTCGTTTTCGGCAGACCCTTGTCATCGTAGCCGATGACCACGCGTCCTTCCCATCGGCCGTCCTTTCTCAGGCGGACAGTTCCTTCTCCGTTTTTTCATTTTCTTGCCACGGCTTCAGCTCCTCTCCGAAAATATCGGTCAAAAATTCATCTACGATCTCTGCCGCCCTCTTTTGCATATCGCCGGTGGTGTGGGTGTAGGTGTCCAGCGTGAAGGTCGCCCGGGTATGACCCAGGATGCCTGAGAGCGTTTTCACATCCACGCCGGAGGTCAGGGCATAGTATTATATGATAAAGCGATAAATCGGTCAAGTGAAAATTCGGGACCGTGCAGAATTTCATCAGTTTAAACAGTTTTTCACTGCTTTTTTCTGCTGTTTTGCGAATTGCAGTCCCCACAAAAAGATGCTATCCTTTAAGTACAAAAAGAAAGGGTGAGACCAATGTACAGTGAGGATACCCCCGAGCCATGGCGGCACGGGGAAGACGGCTGCAAGGGATCTGAGAAAAACACTCCAATGTTCCCCGCATCATGAGAACCGCGCAACGGTACATTGCATAGCAGAGAGCGCCCCAGCACAGGAAAGATCTTGTATGCCGTGACTCCGCAGAAAGAGAGGTAGCCAATGATGTTAGATATTAAGAACCATGGATGACCCTTGGCCGTGAAACGCAGGAGATCGGCCAAGGGTCATCGTTGTTTTTGATAAGCGTTATGTGCAGCGGCTTTCGAGCCGCCGTTTTTTTGCCCTGCCGCGTCCGCCGCCCCGCGCGGGCGGCGGGGGGAGGGGGACGACCCTGCGAAAAAAGCTGAACGCGGCGCAGATCCGCGAATTTCTGAAAATCTACGCCCAATAAGCGATAAGCTGGATGCGCTTTGCGTTGTCAATTGGCGCGCCCCTGCTCAGTCATTCCCCTTGCCGGTGGAGCGGAGCATCACATCGTGATAGCCGCCCTCGACGATGCTGGTGGCGGAGACGAGCGTGAGCTTCGCGTTCTTCTGAAGATCGGGGATCGTGGTCACGCCGCAGTTGCACATGGTGGATTTGACCTTATAAAGGCTACGCGCGACATTATCCTGCAAAGAGCCTGCGTAGGTGACATAGGAATCCACGCCCTCCTCAAAGGCAAGACCCGTCTTGCCGCCGAGGTCGTAGCGCTGCCAGTTGCGCGCGCGGTTCGAGCCCTCGCCCCAGTATTCCTTGACATACACGCCGTTGACAAGGAGCTTATTCGTGGGCGATTCGTCAAAGCGGGCGAAGTAGCGGCCGAGCATCAGAAAGTCCGCGCCCATGGCGAGGGCGAGCGTCATGTGATAGTCGTGGACGATGCCGCCGTCGGAGCAGATGGGAACATAGACGCCCGTTTCGCGGAAATATTCGTCGCGCGCGGCGGAGACCTCGATGAGAGAGGTCGCCTGACCGCGGCCGATGCCCTTGGTCTCGCGCGTGATGCAGATGGAACCGCCGCCGATGCCGACCTTGACAAAGTCTGCGCCGCACTCGGCGAGGAAGCGGAAGCCGTCGCGGTCGACCACATTGCCCGCGCCGATCTTCACGGTATTGCCGTAGTTCTCACGCACGAAGTCAATGACCTTCTTCTGCCAGACAGAGTAGCCCTCGGACGAGTCAATGCAGAGAATATCCGCGCCCGCCTCAACGAGCGCGGGGATGCGCTCGTGGTAGTCGCGGGAGTTGATGCCCGCGCCGACCAGATAGCGCTTCTGCGCGTCCTGGAGGGCGAGGGGGTGCTCCTTGTGCTCGGCGTAGTCCTTGCGGAAAACGAAGTAGCGCAGGCAGTCGTTCTCATCCACAATGGGCAGGGCGTTGAGCTTGTGCTCCCAAATGATATCGTTGGCCTCCTTGAGCGTGGTGGAGGAGGGAGCAGTGATGAGCTTTTCGCGCGGCGTCATAAAATCGCGCACCTTGAGGTCTGTGCTCATGCGGCTGACGCGGTAGTCACGGCTCGTGACGATGCCGAGGAGTTTCCCGTTGGGCATGGCGTCCTCAGTGATGGCGACGGTGGAGAAGCCGTTTTTCTCCTTGAGCGCGAGCACATCGGCCAGCGTGTGCTCAGGCGTGAGATTCGAGGCGCTGACGACGAAGCCCGCCTTGCTGTTCTTCACGCGGCGCACCATCTCCGCCTCGCTTTCGATGGACTGCGAGCCGAAGATGAACGAAAGCCCGCCCTCCTTGGCAAGCGCGACGGCGAGCGTGTCGTTCGACACCGACTGCATGATCGCCGAGACCATCGGGATATTCAGGCTGATGGGGCAGTCCTCCTGCCCCTTGCGGTATTTGACCAGCGGCGTTTTGAGCGAAACGCGGTCGGGCACGCACTCCTCCGAGGTGTAGCCCGGTACGAGCAGGTACTCGCTGAAGGTATGAGACGGATTGGGATAGTAATAGGCCATGACTTGCCCTCCTATTTTTTGAAGTAACGCACCGCCGAGGCGAACAGGTGCATATCGTAAGTCCCCGGCACGTTTCGGTAAAGCGCGGGGCCGATGCGCTCGCTGTGCCCCATTTTGCCAAACACCCGCCCGTCGGGGGAGGTGATGCCCTCGATGGCGCAGACGGAGCCGTTGGGATTGAAAGCAGTATCCATTGTAGCATATCCGTCAAGGCCTGCATACTGCGTGGCAATCTGGCCGTTTGCGGCAAGCTGTTCGATCAGCTCCTGCGAGGCGAGAAAACGCCCCTCGCCGTGCGAAATGGGAACGGTGTAAATATCTCCCACCTCTGTTCCCGCAAGCCACGGAGATCGCGTCGAGCACACGCGCGTGCGCACGAGCTTGGACTGGTGGCGGCCGATGACATTGTAGGTGAGTGTCGGGAAGGACTCGTCGGTATCCATGATCCTTCCGTAGGGCACGAGGCCAAGCTTGATGAGCGCCTGGAAGCCGTTGCAGATGCCGAGCATCAAGCCGTCGCGCTGCTCGAGCAGCGCCGTCACCTGCTCACGGACGGCGGCGTTGCGGAAAAACGCGGTGATGAGCTTGGCGCTGCCGTCCGGCTCGTCGCCGCCGGAGAAGCCGCCGGGAATGACGATCATCTGTGCGGTCCTGACGGCAGCGGCAAAGCGCTCGACGCTGTCTGCGACATCGGCGCTCGTGAGGTTGCGGACGATGAATTGCTCGGCGTCCGCGCCTGCCTCCGAAAGCGCGCGCTGCGTGTCGTACTCGCAGTTCGTGCCGGGGAAAACGGGGATGAGCGCCTTCGGACGCACCTGCTTGACGGCGGGGGCGACGCGTGTCTTCGTTTCATGGGAAAAGCTCTCAACCGTGCCGCTGTCCCGCGTCTTTGTCGGGTAGACGGCTTCGAGCACGGCGTCGTTCAGCGCGGCAAGCTCTTCGATGGAGGCACTGTCCGCGCCGAGGGCAATGGCCTTTTCCGCTGTGGTGACGCCGATGCGCACGGCGTCGGAGACTTCATCGCTCAGCTCGGCGACAATCGCGCCTGGCATGGGGGCGAACCAGTCAAGCACCGTATTTTCCGCGGCGAAGCCGATCTCGTTGCCGAAGGACATCTTCATCACCGCCTCGGCAAGGCCGTTTTCGACCGCCCACGCACTCACGACCTTGCCCGCGCGCGCAAGCGCGGTGAAACGCTCCCACGCGGCGGTCTGCTGCTCGGGCGTTTTGCCTGCGAAGAGGTAGACGCCGTGGCCCACCGCCTTCAGGTCGGTCGTCAGCAGCTCGCCTTCGAGCAGCGGCGCGATGGCGAAGGAGATGAGCGTCGGCGGCACATCGCGGTCAAGAAAGCTGCCGGACATGGAGTCCTTGCCGCCGATGGCGGCGGCGCTCAGCTCCAACTGCGCGTCCAGCGCGCCGAGCAGCGCCGCGAAGGGCTTGCCCCAACGCGCGGGCTCATTGCGGAGCTTTTCAAAAAATTCTTGCAGGGAAAGATATGCCTTATGATAGTCTGCGCCTGCGGCGACGAGCTTGGCGACCGAGGTATAGACCGCGTCGTGCGCACCGCGATAGGGGTCGGCGCTCAGCGCGTCGGGGTCGCAGCCCCAGGCCATCACGCTGCCCTGCGCGGTCTTCTCGCCGGGGAGGACGGGCAGGAGCGCCGCCATCGCCTGCGCGGGGCTGCGCTGCGTCCTGCCGCCAAAGGGCATGAGGAGCGTCCCCGCGCCGACAGTGGAGTCGAAGCGCTCGACAAGGCCGCGGCGGGAGGCGCTCTTGAGGCTGCCCGCCATGCCGCGCAGCGTTTGAGCTGCGGCGGGAGCGGCACATTCCCTCGCGGGGACGGCGACGGAGGCGTGCTTCGTCGCGCCGTTGGTGTCGAGGAAGGCGCGGGAGAGGTCGGCGATCGTCTGTCCGCGCCAGCGCATGACCATGCGGGGGCTTTCGGTCACGACCGCCACGCGGTAGGCCTCTAAGTTTTCCGCCGCGGCAGCGGCGATGAATTTCGCCTCGTTCTCCGGTGCGACGACAACCGCCATGCGCTCCTGCGATTCGGAGATCGCAAGTTCCGTGCCGTCGAGGCCCCCGTACTTCTTGCGCACGGCGTCGAGGTCGATGATGAGTCCGTCCGCCAGCTCGCCGACCGCGACGGACACGCCGCCCGCGCCGAAGTCGTTGCAGCGCTTGATGAGGCGCGTGACCGCGCCGTCGCGGAACAGACGCTGGATCTTGCGCTCCTCGGGCGCATTGCCCTTTTGCACCTCGCTCGCCATCGTGGAAAGCGATTTCATATCGTGGCTCTTGGAGGAGCCGGTCGCGCCGCCGATGCCGTCGCGCCCCGTGCGCCCGCCGAGCAGGATGACCACATCACCCGGCGCGGGACGCTCGCGCACAACGTTGTCCGCGGGCGCGGCGGCGACGACTGCGCCGCACTCAAGGCGCTTGGCGACATAGCCCTCGTGGTACAGCTCCGCGATATGGCCGGTAGCAAGTCCGATCTGGTTGCCGTAGGAGGAGTAGCCCGCCGCGGCGGTCTGGGCGAGCTTGCGCTGCGGGAGCTTGCCTGAAAGCGTTTCGGCAAGCGCCTTTCTCGGGTCGCCGCCGCCCGTCACACGCATTGCCTGATGGACATAGGCGCGGCCGGAGAGCGGGTCGCGGATGCAGCCGCCGATGCAGGTGGCCGCGCCGCCGAAGGGCTCGATCTCGGTGGGGTGGTTATGCGTTTCGTTTTTGAACATCAAAAGCCAGTCCTGCTCCTTGCCGTTCACCATGGCGGGCACATGGATGGAGCAGGCGTTGATCTCCTCGCTCTCGTCGAGCTCGGGGAGCAGCCCGCGGGCTTTGAGCGTCTTTGTGCCGATGGTCGCAATATCCATGAGCGTCTGCGGGCGCTTGGCAGCCCTCTCCGCGCCGTAGACCTCCTCGCGCGCAGCAAGATAGCGCGCATAGGCGCCCTTGACGGCGTCATCGTCGATGCGGATCTCGTCAAGGTGCGTGGAGAAGGTCGTGTGGCGGCAGTGGTCGGACCAGTAGGTGTCGACCACGCGCAGCTCGGTCACAGTGGGGTCGCGGCGCTCGGTCTCGCGGAAATAGTCTTGCAGCGCCTTGAGGTCGGCAATATCCATGGCAAGCCCCATAGAGGAGAGCAGTGCGGAGAGCCCGGCCTCGTCCATGGCGGTGAAGCCCTCGACGGACGAAACGCACTTCGGCTCGGCAAGCTCCTCGGCGAGCGTTTCGGGCTTTGCAAGGCTCGCCTCGCGGCTTTCGACGGGGTTGATGACATAACGCTTGACCGCCTCGACATCGGCATCCGTCAGCATCCCATAGAGCGCGTAGACCTTCGCCGTGCGGATGCGCGGGCGCTCGCCTTGGCTCAGAAGCTGGATGCACTGCGACGCGCTGTCCGCGCGCTGGTCGAACTGACCGGGCAGGGGCTCGACGGCAAAGACCGCGCAGGCGTCCTGCGTGTCCGCCGCGTCGGACACAAGGTCCAGCGGCGGCTCGGAGAACACGCTCCTGCAGGCATTTTCAAAGAGAGGGGCCTCGATCCCCTCTACATCATAGCGGTTCCAGATACGCGCGGCGCGCAGGCCCTGCACGCCGAGAAAATCGCGGCAGTCCGTCAGCAGCGCCTCGCACTCGGGCGCGAGACCTTGCCGCTTTTCCACGTAGGTCCGAAATACCATTTTATCCTCTCTCCTCCCGCGCCGCGAGCGCGGCGCTGCCGATGTCGCCGCGGCAGTATTTGTTGGCAAAATCTACGCCCTCCGCCAGATGGTACGCGTCCTCGACGGCGGCCCTCAGTGTGGGGGCGACGGCGGTGACGCCGAGCACGCGTCCGCCCGCGGTCAGGAGCGTATCGCTGTCCTTTTTCGCGCCCGCGGCATAGCAGTGCGCGGCGGCCTCTTCGCTCATTGTGATGGGGAAGCCGCTCTCATACTTTTGAGGGTAGCCCTCGGACGCAAGCACGACACAGCAAGCAGAATCAGTCGAAAATTCCACGCTCACATCCGCGAGCGTACCGTTCGTCGTCGCCTGCATGACGGTGAGCAGGTCGCTTTTGAGCAGCGGCAGCACCGCCTGCGTTTCGGGGTCGCCGAAGCGGCAGTTGTACTCCACGACCTTCGGGCCGCTCTTGGTGAGCATCAGCCCGAAATAGAGGCAGCCGCGGAAGGGGCGGCCCTCGGCGCGCATCGCGCGGATCGTCGGCAGGAAAATATTCTCCATGCACTCCGCCGCAATTTCCTTTGTATAGTACGCGTTCGGCGCGACCGCGCCCATGCCGCCGGTATTGGGGCCTTTGTCACCGTCGAGCGCGCGCTTGTGGTCCATGGAGGAGACCATCGGCACGAGCGTTTCGCCGTCGGTGAAGCTCAGCACCGAGACTTCGGGACCCTCCATATATTCCTCGATGACGACGCGCGCGCCGCTCTGACCGAAGGTCTTATCCTCGATCATCGCGCGCACGGCGGCCTTCGCCTCCTCAACTGTCTGCGCGACGACGACGCCCTTGCCGAGCGCGAGGCCGTCCGCCTTGACGACGATGGGCGCACCCTCGGCGTCGATGTAGGCACAGGCGGAGGGCGCGTCGGTAAAGACGCGGTATTTTGCGGTGGGAATGTTGTATTTTTGCATCAAGTCCTTTGCAAACGCCTTGCTCGCCTCGATGACGGCGGCCTTTTTGTCAGGGCCGAAGCAGGGGATGCCCGCCTCGCTCAGCGCGTCGACCGCGCCGAGGGCGAGGGGGTCGTCGGGCGCGACAACGGCATAATCAATGCCGTGCGCCTTGGCAAATTCGACCTGCGCGGGGATGTCCTTCGCGCCGATCTCACTGACGCAGACCGCGTCGGCGGCGATGCCGCCGTTGCCGGGCAGACAGTAAATTTTCTCGACCGCGGGGTTTTCCTTCAGCTTTTTAATGATGGCGTGTTCGCGGCCGCCGCCGCCGATGACCATGAGCTTCATGGAGAAATTCCTCCTTGCTTAATGATGGAACAGGCGCATACCCGTGAACGTCATAGTGATGCCGTATCTGTTTGCCGTCTCGATGACATTGTCGTCGCGGATCGAGCCGCCCGGCTCGACGATGTAGGAAGCGCCGCTCTTGCGCGCGCGCTCGACATTGTCGCCGAAGGGGAAAAAGGCGTCCGAGCCGACGGTCACGCCGCGCTGCTGCGCGAGCCAAGCGCGCTTTTCCTCGCCCGTGAGCGCCTCGGGGCGCTCCTGAAAGACGCGCTGCCACGCGCCGTCGGCAAGCACATCGTCGCACTCGTCGGAGAGGTAGACATCGATAGCGTTGTCGCGGTCGGGACGGCGGATGTCGTCCACGAACGAGAGGGCGAGCACCTTCGGATGGCGGCGGAGATACCAGTTGTCCGCCTTCTGTCCCGCAAGTCGGGTGCAGTGGATGCGGCTTTGCTGGCCCGCGCCCACGCCGATGGCTTGACCGTCTTTCACATAACAGACGGAGTTGGACTGGGTGTATTTGAGCGTGATGAGGGCAAGGAGCATATCGCGCTTTGCGCCCTCGGGCAGGTCTTTATTTTCGGTGACGATGTTCGTGAGCAGGCTCTCATCGATTTTGCAGTCGTTGTGCCCCTGCTCAAAGGTGATGCCGAAAACATCCTTCTGCTCCAGCGGCGCGGGAGTGTAGGCGGGGTCGATCTGCACGATGTTGTACTTGCCGCCCTTTTTCGTCTTTAAGATGGCAAGCGCCTCGTCGCTGTAAGCAGGGGCGATGATGCCGTCGGAAACCTCGTTTTTCAGATACTCGGCGGTGGCGGCGTCGCACTCGTTGGAGAGTGCCGCCCAGTCGCCGTAGGAGCAGAGGCGGTCCGCGCCGCGGGCGCGGATGTAGGCACAGGCGATGGGGGAGAGCGCCGCGCCGGGCGCGACGAAATAGACCCTTTTGTCCACCTCGTCGAGCGGCAGGCCGAGCGCCGCGCCTGCGGGAGAGACATGCTTGAAGCTCGCCGCGGCGGGAAGGCCCGTCGCCTCCTTCAGCTCGCGCACGAGCTGCCACGAGTTGAAGGCGTCGAGCAGGTTGATGTAGCCGGGTTTGCCGTTGAGAACCGTAAAGGGAAGGGCTGCGCCGTTTTTCATGAAAACGCGCGCGGGCTTCTGGTTGGGGTTGCAGCCGTATTTGAGTTCCAGCTCGTTCATGTCGTCCTCCTCAGTCGCCTGAATTTTTGTTGAACAGCTTCACTTCGCCGTTCACGTTCGCATAAAGGGACACCTTATTGTCCGCGTTGAGCGCCGCCCAGACTTCTTCGGGCGAGGGGACGCTCGCCTCCATCGGCTCGCCCGTAAAGGTGGGCAGGGGGTTTCCGTCCCCCTGATAGGTACTGATGAAATAGCCCTTGCCCTCGTCGCAGCCTTCGTAGCAGAAGAACTCGCGCAGACAGCGCCCATCCTTACGCTTGAGGATGGACAGCTCGAAGGAGCCGTCCTCGTACATGATGGCGGAGATGCGCGGCGTCCAGTTCGGCTCGTCCGGCTCGTATTCGCGTGTCATGAGGCCGCGGCGAAAGTCGCCGTGCTGGCAGATGGTGTCGGTCTGGTCGCCGTTCGTCACGACGAGGTCGCGCCCCATCGTGCGCACGGGATGATAGATGATGAGGCTGGGGTCAGAGAGCTTGGCGGGGTCGTGCGCCTCGGTGCGGATGCCGTCCTCGGTCTTGACAAAGACGCGGTTGCGGCTGTTCTCGCTGCGCCCCATGATGAAATAATACACACAGCGGCGTCCGACAAGGATGCCGCGGCCGGGATAAGAGGTCTCCTTTAAAAACTCCAGAAAATCAGTCATTTTTCTGCTCCTTCTCTCTTACGATCTCTGCGCAGACGCGCTCTGCCGCAAGCGGCAGCAACTGCCATTCCGCCTGCTCCATCACACGCCGCTGTATCGTTTCGGGCGTGTCGCTCGGCGCGATCTCCACCGCCTTTTGCAGCAGGATCTCGCCGCCGTCGGGAATTTCGTTGACAAAGTGCACCGTCGCGCCCGTGACCTTCACGCCGCGCGCGAGCGCGGCCTCGTGTACCCTCAAGCCATACATCCCCTTGCCGCAGAAGGCGGGGATCAGGGACGGATGGACATTCAGGATGCGCCGCGGCCACTGCTTTGTAAATTCTGCGCTGAGGATGACCGTAAAGCCTGCGAGGAGAATGAGGTCGATCTTCTGCTCGCGCAGCAGCACGGAAAGCTCGTTTTCAAACGGCTTCTGCCCGCAGGCGGGCGAGAGCATGCGTGCCGCAACACCCGCATTTTCCGCCCGCGTGAGCGCATAGGCCCCTGCGCGGGAAGAAACGACCAGCACGATCTCGCCGTGCGGCATTTTTCCGTCGCGCTGCGCGTCGAGCAGCGCCTGCAAATTCGTGCCGCCGCCGGAGACCAGCACGGCGATGCGGGCGCGTGTCAGCATAGCGCCACCTTTTCCTCGCCCGATACGATCTCACCGATGACGCCCGCTTCCTGACCGAGAGAATGCAGCGCGGCGAGCGCCTTGTCGGCGCTGTCTCTTGCAGCGACGAGCACCATGCCCGTGCCCATGTTGAAGGTGTTGAACATATCGCGCTCCGAGATGCCGCCCATGCGCGCGAGCAGGGGGAAGATGGGCGGGATGTGCAGCGCTTTCTTTTCGATCTTCGCGCACAGGCCGTCGGGAATGCAGCGCGGAATGTTCTCATAAAAGCCGCCGCCAGTGATGTGGCTGATGCCGCGGACATCGGCGGCCTCAACGGCCGCTAACACAGGACGGACATAGATCTTCGTCGGGCGCAGCAGCTCCTCGCCGAGCTCGCAGCCCAGCTCGCCGTAATACTGCCCGAGGTCGGCGTTCTCCACATCGAACACCTTGCGCACGAGCGAGTAGCCGTTGGAGTGCAGTCCGCTGGAGGGCAGCGCGATGACCACATCCCCCGGCTGCATTTTGTTCTTGTCCAGAATTTTGTCACGGTCCACGACGCCCACGGCAAAGCCCGCAAGGTCATAGTCGTCCGGCTTCATCGTGCCGGGGTGTTCAGCGGTCTCGCCGCCGATGAGCGCGCAGCCCGCGCGCACACAACCCTCGGATACGCCCGAGACCAGCGACACGACCTTTTCCGGGATGTTCTTGCCGATGGCGATGTAGTCGAGGAAGAACAGCGGCTTCGCCCCGCAGCAGATAATGTCGTTGACGCACATCGCCACGCAGTCGATGCCGACGGTGTTGTGACGATCCATGAGCTGCGCGATGCGCTGTTTGGTGCCCACGCCGTCCGTGCCGGAGACCAGCACAGGCTTTTCAAGCCCGTGCAGGTCCAGCGAGAAAAGCCCGCCGAAGCCGCCGAGATCGGAGATCACATCGGCTGTGAGCGTGCGCTGTACATAGCGGTTCATCATTTTTACGCCCTGATAGCCCGCCTCGATGTCAACGCCGGCGGCCGCGTATGCTTCCGAGTGAGAGATGCCCATAATGTCATTCCTTTCCGGTCCAGCAGTAGGTGCAGACCTTGTCCCTGTCAAGACCGATCGCCTCCAGCAGCCCGTCAAGGGACTGATAGGAGAGTGAATCAAAGCCGAACTGTGCGCAGATCTCGTGCAGCAGGCATTTTCCGCGCTCGGTGCGGCTGTCGGCGTATTCCTCCAGATGCTTTTGGCCCTCGTTGCCCTCCAGCTCCTGCACCATGCGGCGCGCGAGCAGGTCCATGGCGCTGTTGCCGCGCGAAAAGTTCAGGTAGCGGCAGGGGTACATGATGGGCGGGCAGGCCGAGCGCATATGGACCTCCGCCGCGCCGGTGCTGTATAAAAAATCCACGGTCTCGCGCAGCTGCGTGCCGCGCACGATGGAGTCATCCACAAACAGCAGCTTCTTTCCCTCGATCAGCTCCGGCACGGGGATCTGCTTCATGCGCGCCACTCTGCTGCGCACCTGCTGATCCTCCGGCATGAAGGAGCGCGGCCAGGTCGGGGTGTATTTCACAAAGGGACGCGCAAGGGGCTTGCCGCTGTGGTTGGCATAGCCCATGGCGTGCGGCACGCCGGAATCCGGCACGCCGGCGACGAAATCCACCTCGGGCACGCCGCCGCGCTCCGCCTCATCCCGCGCCATGATCGCGCCGTTGCGGTAGCGCATCAGCTCCACATTCACACCCTCGTAGTTAGAGTTCGGGTAGCCGTAATAGGTCCACAAAAAGGCGCAGATCTTCATCTGCTTCCCTGCGGGAGAGAGTGTTTGGAAGCCCTTGGCGTTCAGCCGGACGATCTCCCGCGGCCCCAGCTCATAGGCGTCCTGATAGTCGAGCTTATGATAGGCGAAGGACTCGAACGATACGCAGTAGCCGTCCTCGCGCTGTCCGATCAGCACAGGGAGGCGTCCCATGCTGTCACGCGCGGCGATCAGCTCTCCTTCCTCGGTCAAAATCAGGATCGTCATGGAGCCGTCGATGACCTCCTGCGCGTGGAGGATGCCGGAGACAAGGTCGTTTTCCTGATTGATGAGCGCGGCGGTCAGCTCGGTGACATTCACGCGGCCGCTGCTCAGCGTCAGAAATTGCTGGCCCTTGTCGGAGAGATAAGTCTTCACCAGCTCGTCAGTGTTGTTGATGATGCCGACCGTCACGATGGCGTACAGGCCCAGATGGGAGCGCACGAGCAGCGGCTGAGGGTCGCTGTCGCTGATGCAGCCGAGCCCCGCGTGGCCGCGGAAGTCCGCGAGGTCCCGCTCAAACTTCGTCCGAAAGGGCGTATTTTCAATGTTGTGTATTTGGCGCTGGAAGCCCTCCTTCTTGTCAAAGAGCACCATTCCGCCGCGGCGCGTGCCGAGGTGAGAATGATAGTCCGTGCCGAAGAAGACATCCAGCGCGACATCGCGGTCCGAGACCGCGCCGAAAAAGCCCCCCATTACGCAAAGAACAGCTCGGAGAGCGTCATGGGGTCGATGTACTTTCCGTCCCGATAGACGCGCATATTGCCGGAGGAGATCTCGTCGATCAGCATCACGCTGCCATCCGGCGCGTAGCCGTACTCGAACTTGATGTCATAGAGGACAAGGCCCTTTTCGCGCAGGTCGTCCGCGACGATCTCGGTGATCTTCTGCGTCATGGCCTTGATGTCGTCATACTGCTGCTCGGTCATCACGCCCAGCGCCACAAGGCCGTCCTTCGTCACCAGCGGATCGCCCAGCGCGTCATTTTTGAAGGTCGTCTCCACATAGGCGGGCAGGTCGGCGCCCTCTTCAATGTACTCACCGTAGCGGCGGCGGAAGCTCCCCACCGCCTTGAGGCGGCAGATGACCTCCAGCCCGTGGCCGAAGACTTTCGCGGGCAGGACCTCCATCGTGGTCTCCTTCAGATCCGCGGAGACATAGTGCGTGCGGATGCCGGCGGCGTTGATCTTTTCAAAAAAGTGCTTGGTCATGCGCAGGTTGACATTGCCCACGCCCTCGATGGTCAGGCCCACGCTGTTCTCGCCGGGGTCAAACACGCCGTCCTTGCCCGTGCAGTCATCCTTGAACCTGAGCAGGTAGTTGCCGTTGTCCAGTGCGAATACATTCTTGGTCTTTCCGGTATATACGAGTTTCATTGCTTTCAGCTCTCCTTTTATTTCTTGAAGTGTATTCCTTATTTACTGATAAAGCGCCCGAACCTCTTCATCCGCGCGCAGCACGGCGTCCCGTTCCCGCGTCCGCGCCTCGTCCAGCTTTTGGGCGAGCTCCGCGTCGGAGACCGCCATGATCTGCACCGCCAGCAGCGCGGCGTTCTTCCCGCCGTCCACTGCCACCGTCGCCACAGGGATGCCGCTCGGCATCTGCACGGTGGAGAGCAGTGCGTCCATGCCGTCAAGCTTCGTCCCGCTGCACGGCACGCCGATCACCGGCAGCGTGGTGTTTGCCGCCATCGCGCCGGCAAGATGCGCCGCCATGCCGGCGAACGCGAGGATAACAGAAAATCCGCCCTCCCGAGCCGACGCGGCAAATTCCCTTGCCTCATTCGGACAGCGGTGAGCGGATAATACGCGCACTTCCATCTGGACACCGTAGTCTCGCAATACGCCTACGGCCTTCTCCGCGACGGGCAGATCACTCTTGCTGCCCATAACGATCGCAACCTTTCTCATTTGCGTTCCCTCCCTCAAACATAAAAATAGGTGCTCCGCTGCCCTTTGCAGTTGGAGTGCCCGGACGGTCGGCCTCTGAAACGCGCCGCCTCAGAGCGATGCTCCCTGTTCCCCCGTGGTAGCCCACATTCTGTCAGTTACAAGGGGCTCAACTTGAATTCAGTGTACCATACGCCCGGCTTTTCGTCCATTCCGCAAAAAGGAGAAAGAAGATAGAAAATCTTAGCTATATTTGTATCGTTATGACAATTCATAAGATACGCTTATATCGCGTCTTGAGAAAACTTATCGTCGAAAAACCATTTTTTTGTCTTGACAAGACGATCCTCGCGTGGTATTCTATCAAAAACTTGAGGAAAGAGAGGCGATCGTCGTGACCGTGGTTTTGAAGGGTGCGCAGGTGTTCCACCGAGGTGCTTTCAGCGGCGGTGATGTTTCCGTTTCCTTTGGGGATCGTGTTTTTTGCAAGGATATTGTTTTTCCTTCGTCCCTGAATGTTTCTTCCTTTACCATATTACCCGGTTTCGTTGATGTGCATGTGCATCTTCGGGAGCCGGGTTTTTCTTATAAGGAGACCATCCGTACCGGCTCTTTAGCGGCGGCCCACGGCGGCTATACCACCGTATGCGCCATGCCGAACCTGAATCCGGTACCGGACAGCATGGAGACCTTGCAGCCGGAGCTGGACGCCATACAGAAGGACGCCGTGATCCGGGTCCTGCCCTATGGGGCGATTACGAAAGGCGAGCAGGGCGGGGAGCTGGCGGACTTGGACGCCATGGCCCCCTGTGTGGTGGCCTTCTCCGATGACGGAAAGGGCGTTCAGGACCGCGACATGATGCGCCGCGCCATGCTGGAGGCCAAGCGCCTGGGCAAGCTGATCGTGGCCCACTGCGAGGACAATTCCCTCCTGCGGGGCGGATATATCCATGA
>OGIL01000292.1_pt1 | contig 31555 bp, 28 predicted proteins | sample 1571751 | NCBI WGS metagenome assembly OGIL01 (sample SAMEA2581964, study PRJEB24529) | metagenome | biome: Human gut stool | place: China | collected 2011 | reverse complement strand
TTCCGGATTCTTCTCCGTTCTTCGCCCAGCCAAGCCAGCCGTAAGACTGCGCATGCACACGATAATAGACATCAAAGTGGTTTGCCATCTCGCCGTAAAGCTTGATCTGGATTGCTTCCAGGCGTTTTGCCTTTCCGCTTGTTCCACTCATCGCCCCATCTTTTCTCCATTCTTTCTCCCAGCCATAGGTCTGAACATGGGTACGATACTGGATTCCACCTGCATAAGCCGCATTCGAAAGCTTGATGTTAATTCCTTCGAGTCGCTTTGCCTTACCGGATGTTCCACTCATCGCACCATTTAATACCCAATTCTGCCAGCCGAAGCTCTGTACATGTGTCTTATACATAATATTTGTGCTGTCGGTTGATCCCGGAATTGTGATTGCGCCGTTTGTCTTTGCTATATATGCACGGGAATCATGCACACCCTTCGATGCATTCACCCTCGCATAATCAAGTCCTGGCGCCTTTTCATTCTTCTTTACAACTACAATCTGAATTCCTTCCAGACGCTTTGCATAACCGGCTGTTCCAGATGGCTCACCATTCTTCGCCCAGCCAAGCCAGCCGTAAGACTGTGCATGCACACGGTAATATACATCGTACTTGTCCTTATCTGCACCGGTCAACTGAATCTTGATTGCTTCGAGTCGCTTTGCTTCTCCGGTTGTTCCATTCATCTCGCCATTTGCAGACCAAGGCAACCAGCCATATGTCTGACAGTGTGTAGAATACTGGATTCCAAGGTTTTTATTGCCACTCACGGAAATTTCGATACCTTCGAGACGCTTGGCTTTGCCGGATGTTCCACTCATCACACCATTCGTTACCGGATTCTGCCAGCCAATAGACTGGACGTGTGTGCGGTAGGAGGTAGTAACATCCGCTACAACTTCTGTTTTGTTATCTTTACCAGAGCTGTCATCCTTCTTAGATACATCTATGAACTCATAACCGTTTTCTTTGGCATATGTTTCTGCATATGAACCCGGTGTTCCATAGATAGTTTTTAAACCAGAATTATCAAATGCAAGATCTTCAATACTTGTTACACTTGCTGGTATTTTGATATTCATCAATCGGCTGCAATCACTAAATGTACGATAACCAATCATGCTTACTCCTGACGGGATTTTAATACTTGTTAATCCGCTACAGCCAATAAATGCACCCTGTCCAATCCACGTTACATTGATCGGAAGCGCAATTTTCTTTAAACCGCTACATCCAGAAAATGCACCAGATTCAATACTCTTCACGCTCTCTGGTATTTCAATATTTGTCAGGTTACTACGTCCCTCAAACGCATTCGCCGCAATAGCAGTTACTCCCACAGGAATTTTTGTATTCTTACATCCTTCAACTAACACATTTGTCTTTGTATAAATGATTGCATTGCAGTTACCATTGCTGTTATATGTTGCATTTTCTGAAGACACAACTATACTTTCCAGATTTTTGCAATCAGCAAATGCACATTTTTCAATCACTCTTACACTTGCTGGTATCTCAATACTCTTCAGACTATCACACCCTTGAAATACAGCATATCCAATTTCTGTTACTCCATCCTGTATCTTAATATTCATTAAACTATCACATTTAGAAAATGCATAATCTCTAATATTACGTACCCCAGACGATATTTCAATACTCTTCAATCCACGGCATCCCGAAAATGCGCAAATTTCAATATCCGTTACTCCTGATGGTATCTCAATGTTTGTCAATCCTTTGCATTCATTAAAAGCATAATCCCCAATATCTGTTACTCCTGATGGGATTTCAACACTCCTCAAGCCACTACATCCCGAAAAAGCAGAGGCACCAATCATTGTTACACATGATGGGATTTTCGTATTCTTACACCCCTGAATTAATGTATTGGTTTCCGTATGTATAATTGCATTACAATCACCATTACTATTAAATGCAGCATTTTCCGAAGACACAGCTATGCTTTCTAAATTTTCGCAATTAGAAAATGCACCAACTCCAATCTCCGTTACACTGGATGGAATTTTAATTTTCTTCAACCCACTACATCCATAAAATGCATAATATCCAATACCTGTAATTCCTTCTGGTATCTCGACGCTCGTCATTCCACTACATTCATAAAATGCACGATCCCCAATACTAGTACACTTCTCCGGAATCTTTACATCTCCGCCTTTACCAACATACCCAACAATCGAGGTTCCGTTCCATTTAAAACCATCTGCATCCTCTTCACTTTCGTCATAAACAGCTTCCTGCATCTCATCCAAAGCCTCTGCATCCGTTTCCGTCGCTTCCACATTCACCACCTCATCTGGTTCTTCCGCCGACACCGTTCCTGCCGGAACATTTACCAACAGACTTACGCACATACATGCCATCAGAGCAAAGCTTGCAATTCTTTTTGTTCTTCTCATATTTATTACACCTCCCTATTTTTATCATCAAACATTTTAATGATAATTAAATTATATCATCTATTTTTACGAAGAATCATATTAATGCAAAATCTGTTCATATACTGACATAATTAACATTATCTGGTTTTCAGGAATGTATAATCAGCGCTATTTGGTGCATTTTTCTAATATGCAAACATCGTTTCACAGCAAGTAAATTAAAATTTACCTATTTACAAACCCACAAAAAGTATGATGACCTGCGCACGCATCAGCGTGCTTCATTATTCCAGAAAAATCCCAATTATTTTATTAGGTATCGCTTGTTGTATTGGATTTATGTGGTTAAATATCTTTAATTATAACCTTTGTACTCTCAGGTTCTTTCTATTTTTTCCTCCACCACATATCAAATGCACGGCAGAAAAGGAGGAATTACATATGGGAAAACTTGACGACATGGCAAAGGAACTTTACGAGGACAATCTCGTCTTTGCCGACACAATGAACATGCTGTTCTTCGATGGAAAGCCGATGATCCGCGCACAGGATTTATCACCACTCGATCCAACGGAAGAACACACAATCTTCGATGATGATTTTGTCAGCAAAACCGAAAGTGAAGAAAAAACTGACAAAACACAAAACACAGCAGAAGCATTCAGCAATCAGAAATACCGTGATGTCCTACGTATGCTTCGAACACAAAACGGGAAATTGGAAGTGCGCATCATTGTAGGCGCAGAAATTCAATCGCATATACATTATGCGATGCCGATTCGGAACTTTGAATACGATGCACTTAATTTGTCCAGACAATTATCTACCAGACAAAAATACAACCGGGAGAATCACCTGCTTAAATCAAAAAACGAATTTCTATCAGGGATCAAAAAGGGAGAAACATTTACTCCGGTTCTCACAGTTGTTGTATATTTAGGGAAAGAAACTTGGGATGCTCCAGAAACGCTTCATGCTATGTTGGATTTAGAAGGTGTTCCAGATATACTGCGCGAGCGGATTCCAAACTATCAGATAACACTGCTCCAACCAGAAAATGTCACGAATCAGCAGCTTACGCGTATGAAATCACCACTCCGGCATATACTTGGGGTAATCAAGGCATCAGCAAACTGGCAGGATATGAACAACTATGTTAACAAAAATAAAAACGACCTGTCGCATCTGGATTCACTGACGGCAGGCATCATAAGCGAGGCGTGTAACATGAATATACCAAAACAGGAATTGGAAAAGGAGGATGTGAATATGTGTGAAGCACTGGTACAATTAAAAGAAATCGGAAAAACGGAAGGCAAGGTTCTTGCTTATCTTGAAGTTGGAAAATCCGATGCATGGATCATCGATCATCTCCAGATTACGCAGGAGAAATTAGACGAGATTCGCAATAATCAGTAAGCCAAAAGGAGGGTGTTCGTCAAACCGAACGCCCTCCTTTTATTTACATGATTTACCCGGATTAAGCACCCTCGACAGTCCTGCCAGAAATACCTTCTCCGCCACCACGCTGATTACCACAATGATCACCGTCCACGCAAGCAGGTCGTCGGTATCAAGATATATTTTCGCTGTATAGAGCATCTTGCCGATCGAACCGTTCGGCACGCCGATGATCTCTGCGGCGATACCTGCCTTCCATGCCATACCGGTTGTCACACGGCAGGCAGAAAGAAGAAACGGACGAAGCTTCGGCAGCTCGATATAGCGGAAGCGTTTGCGCCATGGCAGCTGAAAGACTGTTGCGACCTCCTGCATCTCCCGGTTTTCTGCACGTAGTCCCTCTAAGACATTCTGATATATGATCGGAATTACGATCAGGAACGATATGAATACCGACAGATTCCGGGCGGACAGCCAGATCAGACAGATCACGACGAACGATGCCACCGGCACACTCTTGATCGTCGCCATCCACGGCCACAGCAAGGTCTCTACAACCGGGTGCTTCGCCGCCAGATAAGCAAGCAGGCAGCCCAGAATCAACCCAAGCAAAAAACCGCCTGCAATATGGTAGAACGAGAACCATATCGCACGCGCAAAGCCCTCCACCTGCCAGATCGTGCAAAGCCGTCTTGCAACTGCAACCGGTGTCACAAGCAGGATCCGCTGGTGGATGAGAAGTGCTGCAATTTCCCAAAAAGTGAGTGCAAGCAACGCTGCACCCACTTTCTTTAATACTTCTTTATAGTTCATATTTACAATCCATAATAAAAATCATCGGCTGGGAGTGTACCGCCAACTGCCTGTGGGTTCTCGTCAAAGAGAATCTGCAGATATCCGCTGACACTGTCCTTCATTTCCTGTCCCTTCAGGAACGTGATATGGCATTTCGGAATCGCCTTCTCTGCGAGCGGCGCCTTCGCCACGATACCATATCCGGCGATCAGCTCTGCCGCATCGGCTGCATTGTCATTTGTATAAGCAACGGAAGCCTCATACTCTGAAAGGAACGTCTCAACTGCCTGTGGATGCTCCTTCACGAAATCTGTCCGGGCAACAACTACACCAGTCACGATATCACAATCCTCGATCTCTGTCCATGCATCATTTAAGTCGATTGCAACGCGCAAGCCGTCAACCTGTCCCATTGCGGCTGTCGCAAATGGCTGTGGTAACATAGCGATCGCTTCAGAATCATTTGCAATATAAGACAGTGCTTCCGTTGTATCTGCACACCACTGGATCGTAAGACCACTATCCGGATCAATGCCATTTTGCTTCAAAATATGGCGCAGTGTGTATTCTGGTGTTGCACCCTGTCCGGTTGCATACAGTTTCTTGCCTGCCAGATCCTTAATGCTCTGTACGCTGTCTCCACGCTCCACGATGTTCAGGACTCCCAGTGTGTTAACTGCAAGGATCTGCACGCCACCGTTCGTATTGTTATAGATCACAGAAGCCAGATTCGATGGAACCGCTGCAATGTCAATGTCACCCTTTGTAAGCGGTGCCACAAATGTAGATGGATCCGTCGACAGATCTGCAAACTCATATGTGCCCTTTGCAGTCCCATCTTCAGCATCCTTCATCAGCTTGACCATACCCATTGCGGTCGGGCCGGACATCGCACCGACACGAACTGTCACATTGTCCGTTTCCTCTTTCTTGCCACACCCTGCCAAAAGTGCGCAGAACATAGAAAGAGCCAGCAACAAAGCAAATACTTTCTTCACTGCCGGTCTCTTCTTTACATTTCGTCTCATCTCGTTCATAGATTTGCTCTCCTTTAATTAGTTAAATATGTATTAGATCTTAGCTGTGTTGCATTTCGCAGTCACACCATCGATCATCCCTAATTTGCCGGAAAGCGCACTGGTACACGACATCGGCGCATCCATAACGACGGATATGATAGAAACACCCTTCTTCTCATACGGAAGTCCCATACGGCCGATGATATAGTCTGCATATTCATGCAGAACCGCATTCACCTTCGCCGCCTGATCTCTCTCATATACGATAATACTGATTACGGAAATTCGCTTATCCATAGTACCCTCTTTTATTACTCGCCTTTCCACGCGGGACGAACCCTTGTGCGTCAGAACGAAATGAAACAACTTTAATCTTCTTCAATATGCTCGCAACCCTGTGCGATAATTGTGCGGACATGTTCATCCGCCAGAGAGTAGAAAATGGATTTTCCTTCTCTCCGGTTCTTCACCAGTTTATTCTGCTTCAAGATACGAAGCTGATGTGAGATTGCGGACTGTGTCATGCCAAGTGCTTCCGCCAGATCACACACGCACACCTCTGCCTCGAATAATACGAACAAAATCCGTATTCTCGTTGAATCGCCGAACACCTTGAAGAGCTCTGCCAGATCATACAACTCTGTCTCACTTGGCAACTTCTCATTCACAATCTTCAGCAAATCCTTGTGTACCTCGTGACTCTCACAACATTCAATCATTTTCTGTGTCTGTGCCATAGTATCCTCATTTCACACTAAAGTTTCTTTACAAACAATGTACGGATCGCATTTAACACTGCCAGTATCATAACTCCGACATCTGCAAAAATGGCAAACCACATATTTGCAATACCAAGTGCGCCGAGTACCAGACAGATTACTTTAATACCAATCGCGAAATAAATATTCTCATATACGATACGGATACATTTTCTTGAAATCCGAATCGCCTTGGAGATCTTCAGTGGATCATCGTCCATCAATACGATGTCGGCAGCTTCGATTGCCGCATCGGAACCAAGTGCGCCCATCGCAATACCGATATCGGCACGCGAGAGAACTGGTGCATCGTTGATGCCGTCACCCACAAATACAAGTTTATCTTTTTCCGGCTTTTTCGTCAAGAGTTCTTCGACCTTTTCTACCTTATCGCCCGGAAGCAGTTCACTGCATACCTCATCGATTCCAAGCTGTGCGGCTACATGATCTGCCACATTCTTAGCATCACCGGTCAACATAACGGTCTTCTCAATACCGGATTTCTTCAGTGCGGCGATTGCCTCTGCCGCATGCTCCTTGATCACATCAGAGATCAGGATATGACCGGCGTATTTGCCATCAATCGCTACATGTACGATCGTTCCAACATGGCTGCAGTCGTGATACTCGATACCGAGCTTCTTCATAAGCTTTGCATTTCCAGCTGCAACAACCTTTCCGTCCACCTTTGCTGTCAGACCATGACCACCGATCTCCTCCACGTCACTGACGCGGTTCTTATCGATCGGCTTGCCATACGCACGCTGCAGGCTCTTGCTGATCGGATGGGTGGAATAGCTCTCTGCAAGGGCTGCATACTCAAGCAGCTCCTCATCCTTATATGGACTGTGGTGGATACCATTTACCTCAAATACACCCTTCGTCATCGTACCGGTCTTATCAAATACGACGACCTTCGTCTGTGACAATGTCTCTAAGAAGCTTGAGCCTTTGACAAGGACACCTTCCCGGCTCGCGCCGCCGATTCCTGCAAAGAAGCTAAGCGGAATACTGATTACCAGTGCACATGGACAACTGATTACAAGGAATGTCAGGGCACGGTATACCCAGTCGCCCCATTCCGGTGCAAGCCCCATAAATGCCATCCGCACGATCGGCGGTAAGATGGCAAGTGCCAGAGCTCCATAGCAGACTGCCGGTGTATAGATCTTCGCAAACTTTGAGATAAAGTTCTCAGAACGTGATTTTCTGGAGCTTGCATTCTCTACCAGTTCCAAAATCTTCGATACCGTCGACTCGCCGAATTCCTTCGTCGTACGGATCTTCAAAAGTCCGGTCATGTTGATACATCCGCTGATGATCTCATCATCCACGCTGACTTCCCGCGGTACGCTCTCACCCGTCAGTGCACTTGTATTTAAAGATGATGTTCCCTCAACAACGACTCCATCGATTGGCACCTTCTCACCCGGCTGTACAACGATAACCGTACCGATCTCAATCTCATCCGGATCAACCTGCTCAAGCTCTCCGTCCTTCTCTACATTTGCATAGTCCGGGCGGATATCCATCAGATCACTGATGTTCCGGCGGCTCTTACCAACGGCGTAGCTCTGAAACAGCTCTCCAATCTGATAGAAGAGCATAACCGCAGTGCCTTCCTTGTAATCACCGAGTGCGATCGCACCGATGGTGGCAACTGCCATCAGGAAATTCTCATCGAAAATCTGTCGGTTCAAAATTCCCTTTCCTGCCTTCTTCAGGATATCATATCCGATTACCAAATACGGAATCATATACAGTCCGAACCGCACGTATCCTTTCACCGGGATAAACTGCAAAGCGATCACCAATACCGCTGCAATAATGATCCGAATCAATACCTTCTTCTGCTTCTTCGTCATAGCCGTCACTTCCTATCTCTGTCTGCTTCTTCTACTTACTTATGCACACCTGCTGCATCTGTGCGGATCTCTTATAAGAAGATCTCGCAGTCATCCTCTACCTTCTTGCAGTTCTTCAGAACGTCCTTCATAACTGCCTTTGCATCTGCACCTTCTTCAAACTCTACGATCATCTTGAGTGCCATAAAGTTTACAGTAGCGTCCTTGACACCAGCTGTATTCTTAGCAGCGTCCTCCATCTTATTTGCACAGTTTGCACAATCAACATCAATTTTGTAAGTTTTCTTCATCTTCGTATCTCCTTTTTTCTTAATATCATATGAACAATTATTCATATGTTTGTGTTTATTATAGCATTCCTTTTTCAGATGTCAACTATCAATTTCCATTTTTTCCTGTTTTTTTATCACGCAGATCATTATGACAAGCAGGCTCAAAAATGCTGCCAGACTTCCTGCCGCTCCCAGACTGATTCCACGCCCGGATAAATCAAATTTTGCACTCACACCAAGTACAGCTGTCACCGCTAACAGAATTCCGATCAATCCCTCTCCGGCGATCAGTCCGGAAGAAAATAAGATTCCATCCTGCACATACGCCTCATTCTTTTTCCTTTCATAAAACGCGCGCAACAGACCGCCAACCATGATCGCTGTTGACAGATGAATCGGCAGATACAATCCGATAGAAAAAGGAAGCACCGGAATCCCAACGATCTCAACCGCAACTGCGATAAATACGCCGATCAGAATCAGTCCCCACGGCAGATAATCTCCCATCACACCTTCCACAACCAGCTTCATCAATGTTGCCTGCGGTGCCGGAAGCTCCGGATCGCCGAAGCTCCATGCTGCCTGCAACAGATACAGCACACCACCGATTGCAAGTCCGGAAACAACCGCCCCGATCAGCTCTCCAACCTGCTGCTTCCACGGTGTTGCCCCGACGATAAAACCAGTTTTCAAATCCTGCGACGTATCCCCTGCCATTGCCGCGACAATACAGATGACCGTTCCCATTGAGATTGCAACTGTCATTCCTTTTAATCCGGTCTGCCCGGTTAATTTCAGCACAAAGGATGCAAGCAGCAATGTCGCGATTGCCATACCAGATACCGGATTGTTCGAAGAACCGACAAGACCAACCATCCGTGCACTGACGGTTGCAAAGAAAAATCCAAACACGGCAATAAAAAGTGCCATCGGCACAGACAGCCGGATCTGTGGCATCACACACAGGAACAACAGGATTGCCACAATTCCAATGATCACATACCGCATCGGAATATCACGTTCTGTCCGTTCCCTTCCCGTATTCCCATAGCCACGCACTGCCTTACGGAAGGTCGTCACGATCAATGGCAACGTCTTTACAAGGCTGATAATTCCGCCTGCCGCAACTGCTCCGGCTCCAATATAGCGGATATAGTTTCCCCACAATTCCCATGTGGTTAAAGTGCCGATTGCTCTCGTCGCTGGAAACAAGATATTATCCCCACCAACCAGCACGAACGCCGGCATCAGCACGAGCCAGCCAAGTACCGCCCCGCTCAAAAGATACGAAGACACACGCGCGCCGCAGATATATCCAACACCCACCAATGCCGGTAGCACGTCGATACCAAAGCCTGCCCCACGCAGCTTCCGGCTTTCAAAATCGACTTCACTTGGAAACAGCTTCAATCCGTCTGCTAAAAATTTATAGACAGCTGCCGCGAGCAATCCTTTTAATACCTTCTTTGCTTTCGCGCCACCCTCTTCTCCAGCAAGCAGCACCTTCGAACATGCCGTTCCCTCCGGGTATGGCAGGCGGTCATGTTCTTCCACGATCAGCGCGTGGCGAAGCGGCACCATGAAAAGCACCCCAAGCAGACCGCCGCTTATGGCAAGCATCGCGATCGTAAAAAAAGACGGCATCGCCGTTCCATGCTCCTTCGCCCACATAAACAACGCTGGAAGCGTAAAGATTGCACCTGCCGCCAGCGATTCTCCGGCGGAGCCGATTGTCTGTACCATGTTATTTTCCAGAATCGAATCCCGCTTTAACAACAGCCGCACAATCCCCATCGAGATCACGGCTGCCGGAATGGATGCGGATACCGTCATACCGACACGCAGCCCCAGATAGGCATTGGCACCACCAAATACAACGGCAAGTAAAATTCCTAAAATAAAAGCTGTCGGTGTAAATTCAGTTGTTTTTTTCATTGTCTGTTTCTCCCTGTTTTTATACTTCTTCACAGATACAGTTTTTCCCATTTTTCCTGCATACATACATTGACTTTTTCCGTCCATCTTATGTATAATTGTAAATAAAAAAAGCGCGAATGGCAGACACATTTCACGACAGAAGGGAGCGTATATTTATGAACAAACAGGTCATTATTTCAATCGGACGAGAGTATGGAAGCGGCGGACATGTAATCGCAGAAATGATCGCCAAGCATTACAATATTCCACTTTATGACAGAAATATTCTCGACGAGCTTTCCAAGGAAACCGGAAATTCTTACGATGTCTATAAGAAGTACGATGAAAAGCCAGCAAATCCTTTTATCACTAGAACGGTACTCGGACAGTCAAACTCCGTAGAAAAGATTATTGCAGAAATGCAGTTTAATTTCCTGAAGGAAAAGGCAGAAAGCGGAGAATCCTATGTAGTACTCGGTCGTTGTGCCGAGGACATCTTACAGGATAATGATGGACTGATCTCCATCTTCCTTGTCGGCGACACTGATGTGAAGCAGAAGCGAATCATGGAAGTCAAGCATGTATCCGCAGACGAGGCGCTCACAAAAATGAAACGCCACGATAAAAGCCGGAAGCAGTATCACAATTCCTTCTCTTCTGGCAAATGGGGCGATTCCCGCTACTACGATATCTGCATCAACACAAGCCGGCTTGGTCTGAGGGCTTCAGCAGAAGAACTGATTCGCTATATCGACGCCAGAGTGGCTGCCATGTAATCTGTTTCATCCGCACAATACACGAATATGTTTACACATAAAAAGAGCCTTGCAATCTGCAAGACTCTTTTTTGATTTGTTATTTTATTTAATAATACATGCTCTGCCATCATTCAAAGGCGTTGCACTCGGTGCTTTGCCTCCCTTTGGTACGAGTACGATCTGAATTCCTTCCAGACGCTTTGCATATCCAACGGTTCCGGCTGTCTGACCATTCTTCGCCCAGTTCAACCAGCCGAAGGTCTGTGCGTGTACACGGTAGTATACATCATATTTCTCAGCAAGCTCACCAGTCAGCTTGATCTCGATTGCCTCCAGACGCTTCGCCTGTCCAGTCGTTCCACTGACTACACCATCGCTGACCCAAGGCTGCCATCCCAGCGTCTGCACATGTGTATGATAGGTCACACCACCATCTACACCAAGCGCTTCATTGTTGACTCGAATCCGGATTGCCTCCAGACGCTTTGCTTCTCCATATGTTCCAGAGAAGGAACCATCTGATACAAACTGCTGGTTGCCATAGGTCTGTACATGCGTTGCATAATTGATCAAGCCCGGCTGATCACTCTTCGATGCGGACCTACCGTACTGTACATAGGAAACTGCACTGGTTCCTGTTGATGGTGTCATGCCCTTCGGTACAACGTAGATCTGGATTGCCTCCAGACGCTTTGCGAATCCGGAAGTACCTGCCGTCTCTCCGTTCTTTGCCCAGCCAAGCCAGCCAAAGGTCTGTGCATGTACACGATAATATACGTCAAACTTGTCTGCATCATTGCCTGTCAGCTTGATTCGGATTGCCTCCAGACGTTTGGACTGTCCTGTTGTTCCGCTTAAATCTCCATCGGCAACCCAGTCGCCCCAACCAAAGGTCTGTACGTGTGTCTGATATGTGACGCCCAAATCATACGCGCCACTGACCTTAATCTTGATTGCCTCCAGGCGCTTGCCAAGTCCGGTCGTTCCGCTTGTCATACCGTTAAATTTATCTGCCTGCCAGCCATAACTCTGTACATGTGTGCTATACGCTACATTCAGGAACGAATTTGCTGTACTGGATGTCTTTTTTACCGTACAGAATTTGTACATATAATCATTTACAATACTATATCCATAATTTGATGCAGTTGCCCAGCCCTTTCCCCAAGGGTTTTCCTGAATACCCAAGTACTCTACAAAAGTTGCACAGCCTCTTGTCACATACTGGAATCTCGGATCAACCACTGCATTTTTCAGATCTTCCTGTGAAGCGTATGCCTTCAGATGCTGTACCTGTGCACGTACTCCCAGACGTACCGAACCAAATGCCTGTCCAGCAGCGCCGCCTCCGGTTGCGCCCAGTCCACAGAAATTATACTGCTCAATCTTTACATCGCCGCCGAATCGCAGGAATCCAGTTTCTTTCATTGCCTGTGCAAATACAACACCCGGATCTACGCCCTCTGCAACTGCCTCGTCGTAAAAGATCTGGCAAAATGTCTGCAATGGATTGGACGATGCTTTGATCTCTGTATCATGCTCCTGATAGTAAGTCGGGAACGTTGCGTTGGACTTATAATACGATACCATACGATCAACTGATGTCGTCGGAGTCGTCATGATTGGTGTCAATGCTTCGGACGTACCACCGTCATATGCTGTACGGATCGTATCCGCGATTGTCGCCTTAGAACCGTAATTCCCATTCTTGGACAATCCATAATATTCTGCAATGGCGGTTGCATCTGCATACCCCATTTCCTTTACTTTATCTTCTCTTGACAAAAAGTTATATACATCACCAGAATTATCGATAAATGCATGCTCGATCAAAACTGCCGGGAAACCAGCTTCCTTAGAACGCTTGATAACGCCTAAGTAATCCGATGGTGAACCATCTGGGTACTGGCTGCCGTCCTCTGTATTCCGGATCTTGATTCCTCTGTTATATAGGCCAAGTGCTACCAGCTTCTGCTGAATTACTTCTGCCAGTTCTTTTCCTTCTGTTCCGATACCCGGTATGTAATTGCCGTTTGGATAATACACCTCGGCACCGCCATGTTGTCCACCAACAGCATTGATATGAATGCTGACAAACACATCTGGATTAAATTTCTTTGCATACGCTACGCGATTAGCAAGATTATTGTCCGTATCTGCAGTTCTTGTCATGTATACTTCAACATGGCTATACTCTTCCAACTTTGACTTGCAATACTGCGCAATTTTCAACGTCAAATCCGCTTCTCTCAAGCCATATTTACATGCACCCGGATCAGAACCACCATGTCCCGGATCAAGCACAACAACCAGATTCGGGTTGGCTGTCGACTGTGTTGCGATTCCGCTGTCTGCAACACTGTCATCGGCTTCCTGTAAAGCTTCGGTCAGAGAATCAAAAGTCATCTCCTGTCCTTCGGCATCCAGCACGGTAATTCCGTCTTCGCCGCAGGCTTCCTCTGCATCCTGCTCTGCCTGTTCATCCACGACATAGGCATCCGCCTCAGAATCAACATCCGTATTGATACCAAATTTGGCTTCAATTCCGGTATCCACCATACGAACGATTCGTTTCTCTCCGTCTGCAACTACCTCAATCGTGGTTACTTCATATTCTCCGCTCGGCTGGGTATCATCAAACTCCATGTTAAACAGCAGGCTTCCCTCATCTACGGTATCCGCAGTCACTTCATAGGAAGTACCAGTCTCCACATTGACGTAAGTCAAAACCGCATCCGAAAGCTTCTCCGTTCCATCTCCAACATCCGCCAGAACAAACTGGCTTCCCGGTGTACATACAACCGGACTTCCGACGACCAGATAATTCAACTGTTCTTCTGTCTGTGCCACCGAAACTGGTTCTGCTGCGCGAATCGGGACTACATTTCCCGCAAGCAGCATCCCCGCTGTCAAAATGGCTGCAAGAATCTTCTTACTCTTTTTGAAGCGTATCATGTTACTCTCTCCTTCGTTTTCTACTATAATCCAAAAAACACCATTCCGATTATAATATCATTTTCGGCAGATAGCAATGATTACGCATCCCTTTTTTGTCATTTTCTTGTAAATTTCCTGTAATTTTCACTATCGACGTAGTTTTCTCTTCCGTTTATAGCCGGTATACTTCTGTTTTTTCTCGTAACGTGCCCGTAACTTCTCCGCAATCAGAGTCAGATACCGGAATAAGGATTCCGCCGCAAATCCGAACACAACCATCAACAATATACACCGGTTTGACATATCACTTAATGCGAACAGCTTCTTCAGGAAGATTCCGGAGAATACAAGTCCAAATATATTCAGGAAAATCACGCCGTACTTCATCTTATTGAGCGGTTCGCTGATCTTAAATAAAATCATAAATCCAACAACCGACAAAACCAGTGTTGCGGCTGTCGCCACACTCGCATCTGGTAGTCCGAATACCGATCCAAGCATAACAAGGGCTCCGACTGCAATCACATCAGTCAGACCACCCGGCAGTGCCTTAAGCAGTACATTCGTAATAAATCTGCCTTCGATCCGGTTCTTGTTCGGCTCAAGTGCAAGCAGAAATCCCGGTGCACCGATTGTGAACATACTGATCAAGGATACCTGCGCCGGTTCAAGCGGATATGTGATCATCAAAACCATAGAGAATACCGCCATCAACAGGGAAAATATATTCTTTACCAGGAACAGGCTCGCTGACCGCTGTACGTTATTAACCACGCGCCGTCCTTCATACACGACATCCGGCATATGTGCAAAATCCGAATCCAGCAATACCACCTGGGCTGCCTGTGCCGCTGCCTCACTACCCGATGCCATCGCCACACTGCAGTCTGCATCCTTCATCGCTAAGATATCATTGACACCATCGCCGGTCATCGCAACTGTATGTCCTTTGATCTGCAATGCCTTCACAAGCTTCTGTTTCTGCTTCGGTGTCACACGTCCAAAGACAGTGTACTGCTCGACCGCATCCCTAAGCTTCGCCGCTGTATCAAGTGTGGTCGCATCCACATAATTCTCTGCACCCGGGATTCCCGCCTGCAGCGCAACCTCAGAAACTGTTCCCGGATTATCACCGGAGATGACCTTGATTGCCACGCCCTGATTGTTAAAATATTCGAATGTCTGCTTTGCATTTTCACGAATCGGGTTCGCAAGTATGACAAATCCAAGCGGAATCACCTCTTCTGTAAGTCCGTGCTTTAAATCTGTTCCTGCGTATTTTGCAAAAAGCAGGACGCGGTCACCATCCTTCGTGAAGGTTGTAATCTCTTCTTCCACCGTCGCATATGCATCTCGCAGGACAAATTCCGGAGCCCCTAATATATAAGTTCCTTCTGTAAATACGATTGCACCGTATTTCGTTGTTGAGGAAAATGGATAGCGCTCCACAACCATCCGATGCGGTGTCGCACCATCATTTTCTGCAAATGTGCGGAGTGCCTGCATCGTCGCATTGTTGTCGTTCGATGCAAGAGTATAATCCACAAGTAATTCCTGCAATTCCTCCGGCGTGTGCAGCAGATTCTTCCCGTTCTTACTGCATATGATCTGCTTGACATTCATCGTCGGCTCGGTGATCGTACCGGTCTTATCCACACACAGCACATCGACACGTGCAAGTGCTTCGATACTCTTCATATCATGCAGCAGCACCTTCCGGCTGGCAAGCTTCATGGTGCTGAGAGCCAGTGCGATTGTCGTAAGTAAATATAATCCCTCCGGAATCATACCGATGATCGCCGCAACCGTCGCTGTCACACTCCGGCGAATTGTCTCATGGTTGATAAAATGGCTCTGATAAAACAACAGAAGTCCGATTGGGACGATAACGATACCAACCCATTTGACGATCTGGTTGATTGAACGGATCATCTCAGACTGCTCGCCGCTTCCCATCGTCTTTGCTTCCTGTGAGAGCTTCGCGATGTAGGATTCATTTCCGACGTGAGTAAGTTCGGCGTGGCATTGTCCGGATACGACAAAGCTTCCGGAGAACAGTTCGTCGCCGGGATTTTTCTCTACCTCGTCCGCTTCTCCGGTAAGCAGCGATTCATTGACCTGCACGCATCCTTCCACGACGACTGCATCTGAGCAGATCTGGTTGCCCGCCTCCAAGATGATCTCATCATCCTGTACAAGCTGTTCGGTTTCAATCTTCTGCTTCACGCCGTCCCGCACGACAATGGCATGCGGTGCATTCAGCAAATTCATCTTGTCCAGTGTCCGCTTCGCGCGGATCTCCTGTATAATTCCAATCAATGTATTGCCGATGACGATCGGCAGGAAAGTCAGGTTCCGGAAGGAACCGACCAGACAAAGTAAGACCGTAATGATCAAAAAGATCAGGTTAAAATATGTGAATGTGTTGGAGATGATAATCTCCTTTGTTGTTTTATCGGTAGACAGGTCGGTCTCGTTCGTCAGGCCCTGATCGATCCGCTCCTGTACTTGTTGCTGCGTAAGTCCCATAATCTTCTCCTTTTTGAAAATACCCTTTTTTGTATTTTCAACTCTTCTTATGCCTTAATTCTATATCTTCCAAATTATTACATATGATAGCACAGGAGATTTGCTGAAACAACGCAAATTCTATGAACTTTTGGTGAATCTTAGGAATCGGCGGTACAGCAAAAATCCGGCAATCGACGTAATAATATCCGTAACCGGAAATGTCAGCCAGAAAAAGTTTAGCCCGATTCTTGAAAATGCATACCCGAGCGGCACAAATAAAAATACCGTTCTTACCACTGTAAGCACACTGCTTGTAAACGCTTTTCCAACTGCCTGAAAGAACACCGGAAATGTCAGCGATGTCACAAGCGGAATAAAGCTCACTGCGATGATACGGAACGCCACCTTCCCGATACGGATCACTTCTGCGTCATGCGAGAATACATGCAGCATCTGTCCCGGTATCAGTTCAAAACAAAGCACACCTATCATCATCAGGGATACTCCATATATAAGTGCCAATGACAACGTCTTCTTGCAGCGGTCGATCTTCATCGTCGCATAGTTGTAACTTAAAATTGGAACGATGCAGGTCTGCATCGCACCGAGCGGAATGAAGAAAAACGCCTGCCATTTGTAATAAAGGCCGAGTACCGTCACCGCCTGATCAGAGAAGGTTGCAAGTACCATATTGAGACCAAATATATAGAACGTGTACGCAGACTGCATCAGGATATTCGGGATTCCCATCTTATAAATCTTGCGGATATCCGGCAGATATACAGATAACGCCGGCGACCTCCGGAATCCTCTGCGCATGACGATCAGCGCCGCTACGATCTGACCAACGACGGTTGCTGCCGCAGCACCTGCAATTCCCATCTTTGGCAATCCAAACATACCAAAAATCAAGAGTGGATCGAACACAATATTCGTAACCGCACCTGCAATCTGCGCGATCATCGGCGTCTTCATATCGCCGTTTGCCTGCAGGATCTTCGTCCAGATGCTCTCCAGAAAAAGTCCGAAAGAAAAGACGCATACAATCCGTCCATACATCACAACCTCTTTGATTACTTCTGCGGAATCCGTCGACATCTTCGCGTATGCAGGCATGAAGAAATAACAGAATACGGCGAATACTGCCCACATAAGCAAAGTAAGTGGCGTGCCGATTCCACCGATCTCGTCTGCCTTTTCATCCTCGGACAAGCCTAAGTAATGCGCCATACATGTATTGATACCAACACCAGTGCCAACCGCAAATGCGATCATCAGTAGCTGGATCGGATAGATGATGGACAGTGCGGTCAGTCCGCTCTCGGAATACCGTCCGACGAAGAAGCTGTCCACAATGTTATAAAGTGCCTGTATCAACTGCGCCAGCATCACAGGCGGTGCCATCTTCCATAGTATTTTACTGATTTTCTCTGTGCCAAACATCTGGCTGTCTTGTTTCATGTTTTACCATTCCTCGCTGTCCCACAAGATTGTGAATGGTCCATCGTTCTCCAACTCGACCTTCATATCTGCGCCAAAGCTTCCGCATTCCACTTTTCCAAATGTCTCCACACATTTTGCCTTGAAATACTCATACATTTCCTCAGCAAAGTCCGGCGCACCCGCCTTCACAAAGCTTGGGCGGTTTCCTTTCTTGCAGTCCGCATATAATGTGAACTGGGATACGACCAGCACCTCTCCGCCTACATCGGTAATTGACAGGTTCGTCTTGCCCTCTTCATCCGCAAAGATCCGCAGGGTGGAAAGCTTCTTCACATAGCGGTCAACCATCTCCTTTGTATCTCCCTCTGCCACACCGAGCAGAAGCAGATAGCCCTTGCCGATGCTTCCGATTGTCTCTCCATCTACTTTTACGGACGCGTGATTAACACGCTGTATTACTATTCTCATGATTCTTCTCCTGTTGTTCTTGTTTTATTTTTCGACAAAAATCAGATATTCTATGTTGTTCTTATCTGTCTCTGTTTCTTGCTAAGCATCCCTATTATACATATGCTTTTTCCTTGTTTCAACTATCTTTTCTCTCTCCATTCTCCAAATTGGGGGAATCTTTCTGTTTTCTGATTTTCTCCCCAATCAGCTTGCTTCTCTCAACCTTCCCATTGGGGGATTTTTCCGTTTCGCCGATTTTCTCCCCAACCCGCTTGCTTCTCTCAGCCTTCCCATTGGGGAATTTTTCCGTTTCACCGATTTTCTCCCCAACCCGCTTGCTTCTCTCAGCCTTCCCGTTGGGGGATTTTTCCGTTTCGCCGATTTTCTCCCCAACCTGCTTGCTTCTCTCAGCCTTCCCGTTGGGGGATTTTTCCGTTTCACCGATTTTCTCCCCAACCTGCTTGCTTCCTATCAGCTTCCGATTGGGGAGTTTTTCCCGTTCCTCGATTTTCTCCCCAACCCGCTTGCTTCCTATCAGCTTCCGATTGGGGAGTTTTTCCCATTCCTCCACTTTCTCCCCATCCTGCTTTCTTCCTATCAGCTTCCGATTGGGGAGTTTTTCCCGTTCCTCCACTTTCTCCCCATCCTGCTTGCTTCTCTCAACCTTCCCGTTGGAGTAAATTCTCTATTTTGGAAAAATTCACCCAATTCACGCATATACTTTCTCAGGACATAGTATAAATTTCCAAAAAATCCATAAACTATATGCATATCTGCACGAACCAACTAACCCAAGAAAGGACAAACCAACATGAAATTCAAAACCAACGCCATCCGTTTTCTCTTCATCTCCATCCTCGGAGTGCTGCTGCATTTCACCTATGAATGGTCGGACGACAACCGCATTGTCGGGCTGTTCTCGGCGGTCAACGAATCCACGTGGGAGCATCTGAAGCTGCTCTTCTTCCCGATGCTTCTGCTCACGCTGGTCGAGCTGTTCTTCTTCCATGAAAAAATGCCAGCCAATTACCTCTGGGCGCGTACCCTCGGAATCTTGTCCGGCATGATTTTTATTGTCGCAGTTTTCTATACACTGAATGGTATCCTCGGAACAAACTACGACTGGATCAATATTGCACTATATTTTGCAGGCGTTATCTTCGCCCTCTTCGTGGAAAATGATGTCTACCGAAATGGGAAGGCAGAAAAGCTCATCCTTTCTTCCGCGATTTTGCTCCTCTTAACCGCGGCATTTTTCACCTTTACGGAATATCCGCCACAGCTCGGCATCTTCCAGTAAATAATTTTTCTATCTCAATTGTTTTATTTGTCCATCCTCCATTTCATACACATGATCACATAATGCTTCAATATCTTCCCGGTTATGGCTTGCCAAAAGAATTGTCTTTCCTTTCTGCTTTTCTTTGCAGAAAATTTGACGCATCTCTTCTACCCCCTGTCGATCCAAACCATTCATAGGCTCATCCAATATCAAAACAGCAGGGTCTTCCATAATTGCCTGCGCAATTGCCAGACGTTGCTTCATTCCTAAAGAAAAGTTTTTTACCTTCTTTTTGGATTCCGGATCAAGTCCTACCATCCTCATTATTTCATGCAACAATTCCATGTTCTTTTTATTTCGAATTTCAAACAAATATTTTAAATTATTAATCCCACTTTCACTTTCCAGAAACGCCGGATTTTCAATAATTATCCCTGCATTTTTTATTAGTTCGCCACCAGATTTATATCTTTTTCCATCAATCAAAATCTCTCCGCTATCTTCAAATAATAATCCACATATACATTTAAACAGTACTGTTTTTCCTGATCCATTATGCCCTATAATTCCTGTAATTTCACCATTTGGGCAAACAAGCGAAACATCATTCAATACCTTTTGTTCACCAAAACTTTTTTCCAGATTCTTTACCTCGATCATTATCAAACCTCCATGCCTACGTTTCATTGATCCAATCAAATTCAGTATGCCTGATTCTTCTATATGCCGCAAAAAACGATAAACACATTATGCAGATTATCAAAATCACATATACATATTGTTTCGGATACTGCCAATCCATAAATATTGTTTCTCCGTATACTGATATTCGATACCATGTAAATATCGAAAGAAATGGCAGCCAGCGTTGGGTAAAAAACAGGCCTTCCGATAACCCTAACAAAGACAGCATCAAAACCACTACGATTGACACTGTACGATTGAACCAGATACTTATTGCAAACATCACACATCCTACCATGACCGAAACCAGCCATACCATCAAGAAACAGGTTTCCATTGCCGTGATCGGCTTATAATTCATCAAAATACTCGGTGATACCAGATTCATCAGATTATAGGAATACAAATTGGTTGAATATGCCATTGTATGTATTACTTTTCCCCATTCCATTGTAAAGTTGATTTTGGGAACAAATACAAGTACGCATACAGCAAACGAAATAATTGTAAACATAAACATGGATAGTATCATGGATAGCATTTTCTCCATAAACCACTTTTTTCGTCCCATTCTTGAAATGTAATATAATTCATTCGCATTAAAATAAGGAATATCCGATAACAGATAACATATAATAATTCCGTAAAATGCCGCAAAAAATGTATTACTAAATATATGAGGAACAATCCAGATGCTTACTTTTTCATTCACATCCCCAATTAATTGATCCATTCCCGACGTGACTGCTAACACTAATCCGACTACCATCATTACAGCACTTATGAATCGAAAGGAACGCATTTTTTTAATGCTGTCATAAGCAGCTGTTTTTATTATTTTTTGAACATTCGCCATTCACTTTCTCCTTCCATTCTTATAATTAATACAATAACTGACAATGAATATGTAACAACATATTTGGAAGAAAAATGTTGATGGTTGCTGTCCTGAAAGTGTCATTTCCAACTGATTCACCCCTAATGCCTTCCACGAAATGACTGCACCTCTTTGCCATCCAAGTAATCTTTGCATTAAAATATCCTGTACATACACACATAATAGCGGAAATGTATATGCCGCGATTTTATTGTTCACAAACTCTGACACAAACAACCCAAGCAATGACATAAAGCCTGCCAGTACTGACATATGGAAGATACAAACTGCAAAATACAGACCTGTTCTTCCTTCTTTTAAGTACTGCATATATGCGCGCTCCAAATCCAGTATTTCAAACCACTGTGTTTCATCCGGCATCCCCAATCGGATATAGTTTATTTGTAACGTAATCAAAAAGCCTAATATAAATGTAATCTGTGTCGAAATGAATACAACTAACATCTTCGAAATAATATAATATTCCCGATGATTACTGCGCAGTTCCATTTGAATCCGAAATTTATGACAGTTGTCATCTATATAACTACCAACATATGGTACCGATGCTATCCCCATTGCGATAAACAACAACTGCATCGTATTTACATGATTCATCCACGAAACAACATCCGCTGGCTCATCTTTGTTATAAAGAAGCAGTACACTAATTATAATCACACATATTGGGAATCTCCAATTTCCAAATGCTCGTCGCACATCTATTTTCAAATACCTCAATAGCATAATTTTCCCTCTCATTTATTGCACTATAATTTTTCCTGTTATTGCATTCACACGTAATTCATATTGATACTCCGAATCATTCAATGGTTTTTCATTTATTTGGAACGCCCATACAGGAATCAGTGTTTTTCCATCTTTCATATGGTCTACTATCAGTTCTGCCGAAATCACTTCCCGATCCGCTCCATCCACAATACCTTCAAAATATTCAATCACAGATTGCATAACTGCATCAAAGTTCAATAAAGATTCACTTTCATTCATTGATGTATAATCATACAAGTTTTGTATATAGCAAAAGATAATTCCTTTTTTATTATACATAACTGTGATTTGTGCATTTAAATCCTGTGCACTTTCCTGCCAAAAGGAATTACCCTGAAAATCACGAAGCCCAGAATACACATGATGAAAATAGAACAAATAGGTATCATTTTCTTCCGACCAATCCGTCTTATACTCCTCTTCCTGCTGATTTCCATCCATATCTATATGTTCTTCCTGTTGCTGCAAAATTTCATGATCCAAATAATACGTTTCACATGTAAAATCTTTTTTTAAATCTATGCCACACGAATCCATGATTTCATATATTTCCTGCTTTGCAGCTTCTTCAGAAGCAAACGTAAATTCTTTCGAATCCGTATATTCTGACAAATTATAATCTGAATAAAACCTGTCCGTTTTCAAACATGCATTCAATTCCAGATATTCCAAATCCGTATAGGTACAGGAATCCAATCCCCATGTAAAAAAAGATTCACTGACGCCATCCGACACCGCATTACTTGATATCATTTGTGCCTCCGCATCCAATGTATTGCTACCATCATCCGGCATAAACACTCTGCCTACTTTTTCATAATCCAACGAACATTCCGTCGCGGTTCCATTCTTCCAGCTTACTTCCTGAGGTGTTATTTCTTGTAAATCAATACGTAAATGTTCCGAACTATATCGATACTGTTGCGGGAATGTCTGCGTTTGTATATTATCAGCTTCTGTTTTCCCATTATTATTTCCTGAACAGGAAGTCACCACGCATGTTATAAACAGCATGCACATAACAACCAATTTCTTTTTCATAAAGCCAGTTACCTCCATCATACAAATAAAGCGATTTGAGACGTTTTATTTTGTTCCAAACCGCTTTATATTTCACTCAAAATTTATGGACAATAATTTCCTTTTCCGTGAACATTTGCATAATTCATAGGTGCGGAAGCATATACATAATATTGATGTCCACGTTTTGCTTCTACCAAATCATAATTATGGCTTTTTGTAGTACCCAAAGGATGACCAGGGTACGTCAACGCTGTAGACACCCTTACGTGATCGCTAGAGTATGATGTAAAGTTTAATGATGGACCATTGGTTAATGACGTTAATTTTATATAAAATTTCTGGTCATTATCTCCTTTAGCCTCTTTTCTTGAATAAGGATCCTTTGATGCTACCCCTGAAATATTAGATGCCGTAACATCTAACGAAATATTCCCAGCTCGAGCAACTCCACTTCCCAAACATCCAAATATAGCAAATGCTAATGCTATTTTTGATATTATCTTTCTCATAATTCATTACCTCCTCTACTGTACTTTTCCACTTTTCTTCAATACTTCTTCCAGCCCCTCTGGTTCTTCTGGTTCATACCAGCTTCCACGACAGCATTCCGGTGCAATAGCTGCTACACCAATCGCGAATGCGCATAGCTTTCCACTATACCTGACAAGAAATTCCAGTACTTTTTTCATGCTCTTTTCCCTCCTGTAAATAATTATTTGAGTTCCCTGTTAAACCTATTTTTATCCTATCATACGCACAGATGCTTCTTTCATTTTTTCTGCGAATGGTCAAAAAGTAGGGGTAAAGTGCACGTTACCCCCGATTTTTGACCATTTACAGAAAATTGTATATTACCAATTGTTCTATGTTATGATGCTTATATGGAGGTAAATCGAATGAAAATCACAGAAACACTCAGCGTAAAAATCACGGATATATTTATTGATAATCACGTTTTTCCATCCAGACAGCGAGCAGCTTATATATACTGCTTTGACTTCTGTTTCGACTTATTCCTATATAATCTCAGCCTTCTGATTCTTGGAATCTTTTTCCATCATGGATGGCTGGCACTTGTCTACGTTTTTACAATGTCTCCACTCAAGATGCTTGCCGGAGGCATGCATGCATCTTCGCGCAGCATATGTGATATTATTTCTTATCTCACCTTCTGTATTGGAATAATTGTCACGATCTATCTGCCAGTCCCTGCAATCCAGACATTTCCATCCTTCTGGTGTTTCTGTGTATTGCTGATTGCCATCATCATCCTTGCACCTGTAGATACAAAAAGCCATCGCCTGACTCAAAAGAAGAAACGTCGATTAAAATGCCTGACTGCAATATATTCGATAATTCTACTAAGCTTGTACCTTATATTTTTTAACTTTTTTAGATTTGATTCTATCCAGATTATGTTCTTTTGTGTTATCGTAATATGGATAAACCAATTATTGGGGCGAATCAGCAAAGGGGGTTCTCAATGAAACTGAACATTGCAATCTGTGACGATGACGAAGCAGCAATTGAATATTTAAAATCCTGTATCACACATTTTTATTTTGCGTTTGATGTGGAGGTTTCTATCTCAACATTTACAAGCGGAAGAGCATTCTTAGATTCCTATACAGAAAAAGGACAATATCAGTTAATTTTCATGGATGTAGAAATGCCGGAGCTAAACGGTTTGGATACCGCAAGCATCCTGCGTTCCACCATCGACCGTTATGCCTTGCTCGTGTTCGTGAGCAATTACCCGGAATATATGCAAAAAAGTTTTACAGTCCGGGCATTTTATTATCTGACGAAACCATACACCTCAGAGGATGTCGAAGAAGTGCTGAAGAACGCAATCAATGAAATCGAACAAAGTCACACAATCTATTCCATCGTGTCTACAACAGAAGGAGAAATGACGATCTATATTCAGGATCTCCTCTATATCGAGGTTGAAAACAGTGATACGCAGACTTTACTGTTTCATCTTACGAACCGCACGATCTCTGTACGCGGAACGCTTGCCTACTGGAAGGAAACGCTTGCCTCTCAGCACTTTTACAAATGTTATCGCAGTATCCTGCTGAATCTGAAGCATGTACATTATTTTGAGGATAAATTCGTTGTTTTAGACAATCAGGAGCGAATTCCTCTGAGTCGAAACGCAAGACGAGAACTACTTTCCATTTACATGAATCACCTCGTAGAATTAAACGAGTTAAATTAGGGAGGCGCACTATGTATTACGCGATCGAAGCACTTACCTATCTCTTTGATATGGTCATAATTATCATCTATATGAACGGCATCTTTCATAAGGAAAATCGTCGTACCGCTTATCCGCTCTATATTGCATGCTTCCTTATCATGGAGGTTCTTATCTATGTAAACCAGGCTCTGTGCACCGGACTGCCATCCAAGCAATTTACAATAGCCACAAGCACCGTAAGTCTGCTTACGACCTTTGCCCTGACCTTCCTATACAGGACGCGCTTGTCAAACCGCATATTTGTATCCATTTCCTTCCAGATTCTTGCTCTGCTTGGAGAAAGCTTTTTCCTGTTTCTGGTGAAAATAATAAACCCGGCAGTCATAGATCTCCCTCTCCGCCAGCTTTCGATCCTCATGAATCTCGGTTCCAAGATCATGCTGTTCCTGTTGATTCTGGTTGTGATTTTCTTCTGGAACCGACACATAAAATATCACGATTATAAATACAACCTGTTATTATTTACGACGCCCGTGCTTTCTCTGGTAATTACCCTTTGTATTCCTGTCCGCAGCAATTACCAGTCAAACAATGCGTACTATATGATCATTGCCTATTTAGCGATTGCCCTGTTAAATATATTGAATTATTGTCTGTTGGATAATTGTTTTAAGATGGAGCAGATCAAGGACGAAAACCTTTCTATGCGCAGACAGATTGATTTTCAGCAGGAAAAATATTTCCAATTGGGAACCGCCTACAAGAAAACCCGCAGCATCGTACACGATATGAAGAACCATTATTTTGCAATCTCCGAGATGCTTAAGAAGCAACAGACGGAGCAGTTAGATGCATATCTTCACTCTGCGATCAACGACATAGAAGCGAATTATATCAGTGTCAACAGCGGCAACCTTGTATTGGATGCCTTCATCAGTAGCTTCGAGATGCTCGCAAAAGAGAAGCAATTTGCCTTTTCCCAAAAGATTACATTGCAACCAACTCAGATTCCGGTCTCGGACTATGACCTGTGTACGATCGTCGGAAATATGCTGGATAACGCATCCGAAGCGGTCTGTAAATCCAGAAATCCGAACCGATATGTGCATTTCAATGTATGTATCTCTGAAAATAATACGTTTGTTATACATATGCGCAACACCTGTCTGCCGGAAGACCAAATAAAAAAGTACCCGGATCACCGAATGGATCACGGGTACGGTCTGGCAAATATAAAGATCATCACGGAAAAATATCATGGTTACATGCGGAGTCAATATATTGAGGATTCCTTTGAGACCATGATCGTTATTCCGATTCTTAACAGAAAACGATATTTTTAACGTTCCTCCTTAATCATAAGCAGGCATCCGGCAAGCAACAGGACACAGGATATCCAGATTGCATGCACGCCGATCTGCATTGAGCAGATTCCACCGGCACCGGCACCGATTGCAAAGATCAATATGATTCCATAGTAATGCAGTGCCTTGCGAAGTGCCCCCTTCTGGTGCTCCCGGATATAGACGGACAGGCTCTCGGTTCCGCTTCTTAAGTTTCCGATACACATCGTGCTCGCATAGCCATAGCCATTTACCTTCCGGAACGTCTGAACCTGCATCGCACAGGCAAACGACACGAGCATCGTCGCCGCCATGTTGAACTTCTGCGGCATAAAACCAACCGCTAATAAAATCAATATCTCAATCAAAACAACGATCTGCCGCCAGTGGATCTTTCTCGCATTCTTATAAGTATGTCCAATCCGTTCTGCCACGAGTACGCCAAATGCAAACGCAAGCACCGGGAACAAGTAGTGCAGCGCGCGCATCCAGTTCCCTTCCATCAGATGCTGGCTCATCAGCACAACATTTCCGGTCTGTGCATTCGAGAATACGCCGTTTCGCACATTGTATGTGTACGCATCCTGAAATCCCCCTGACAACGCCAGAATCGCACTTAATAAGAATGTCTCCGACGTCTGAATCTTTGCATGTCTTGATAATGTCTCCATCGTAGTTACCTCTATATATTTCTCTTTTCAAAATATGCAAGTTGTAAACAAATCTTTTGCAACTTCGTTACAGTTTTGATGCAACTTCGATGCAATTTTACACTATACTGCAATCAGATACAAGAGTGAAATATCTAAACTTACTTCAATCCGCGTTTGTTTTTAAAGGAGGAATGGCGATGACAACCTTAAATATTCGGATTCGTGCTTTGGAACACAATATCGAGATCATCAAATCTCTGGCTGCTGACGCACAGATCATAGCCGTATTAAAGGGGAACGCATACGGCTTGGGGCTATGCAAATTTGCGACATTCTTACAGGCACGCGGAATCCGACATTTCGCAGTCACGGAGCTTGCGGATGCCATCGAACTTCGAGAGAAAGGAATCTTCGGGGAGATTCTGCTTCTGACACCACTTTATCATCCAGAAGATATTACACGCGCAATCAAACACGACATCACACTCAGTATCACAAGCGTTTCATGCGGGCAGATCTTGGAGGATACTGCCGCACGCTTAAATCATTTTTGCGCCCATGCGCATCTGTGCATCGATACAGGCTTTGGGCGTTATGGTTTCTTATGCAGCAAAACCTCGCAGATTGGCGACATCATCAACACTGTACATGCCATGACGCACGTGCAGGTCACAGGAATCTATTCCCATTTCTACGCCGCATGTTGCAAGAATGAGCGATTTGTCAAAAAGCAGTTTGAGGATTTTAACAACCTTTGCACTACTCTGACGGACGCAGGGATTCCACTTGGGATACGTCATATCTCCTCCTCTTCCTCCCTCGTCCGTTTTCCGTATATGAATCTGGATGCGGTCCGTATCGGTTCCGCATTTCTCGGTCGTCTCGCTGTTTCCAATTCCTGTGGATTTGAAAATGTCTGCGACCTGACAGCAAGTGTGGACGACGTATATGAGCTTCCTGCCGGACACAATATCGGCTACGGCAAAACCTGCCGTCTGACCAAAGCTTCTACAACGGCTGTCGTATCGGCTGGATATTTTCACGGACTTGGTATGACACGCGAGACTGCTCCGAAACATCCCTCGCCGCTTCGTCTGCTTCGCCTGTGCAAGCATGCCTGCTTCCAGAAAAAACAAACGGCAGAGTTTGAAGGTCAAACCCTGCCAGTTCTTGGTCAGATCAGTATGAATTCATGTATCTTAGATGTGTCCAAAGCTCCCGTCTCTATCGGGGACTCTGTGACATTCCGGATCAATCCGCTCTTTGTGAATTCCGCAGTTCCACGAGTGTACTGCTAGATTATATAGAAAGATCAATCGGTCCATCAAATTTATTGATCTTCACACCATTTACAAGTAAGTCATCGCTGATTTCGATAACGATGCAATTTTTTCCGTCAATCTTTCGTACCTCAATTGCATCCGTCTGTTCTACCGGGAGGGATACCTCCGTCTTGCCGGACTTGATCTTCAGCTTATTGCTTCCCTCGAACACATTGCTTAACAGCACTTTTCCATTCTCTTCGGTTGCCTCATCGAAGGTCTTCGTGAACGCCTGAATCTCCTCTTCTTCAAATCCGCTTTCCTCTAAGATACGTGCCGTTTCTTTCTTATCAACCACAACTTCCTCTGGGCTGTCCTTTAACTCCATCTCATGCTCCCGCATGTTCGAGTAGATTGCCTTCGCCTTATCAAATGTCATCTCCTCCACGGCTTCGATCGCATTGATAAACATCTCGTTCTGCTTACCGGCGGTCGCCGGAATCTCACAGCCAAACACATCCATAAGCAGACTGTCATTTAACTCAGATGGTTTCTTCGTATAGTAAAGTGCTGCGTGCACATCACTCATCCGCTCGTTGAATGCCGGGAATAAAAATCCGTTCATTGGCATCTCGACCATCATATTCCGCATCGCATTCTCCAGACTGTTATCGACCGGGTTGTACATCAGACCTGCCTTCGATGGTTTGAGTGGACAAAGTAATGTCAGGTTGAACTTGTACACGACATCGGATGCATCCTCCATCTCGATTCCGTCCGCGGTCTTTCCCGGTACATCGTAGACACCATACACAAGCATAATATAATAATTATCCACATATGCATACGAATCGCGGATCTTCTCAAAATATGCCTGCAGCACCTGTGGCTCTTTCAGCTCGCTGTTTAACACCTGCATGAGTGTATCACGATTTGGTACAGCCACTCCATTTTCTGTACGAAACACAAGATTCAGCAGATTCTTACCGATCCGTCCGGACAATCCCTTCTTGATCAGATCAAAGTATTTGTGCTGTTCTTCCTCCTGCAAAACAAGGAATTTGCCTTGCTCCAAAATATGCATCTCTTTATTCGCATCGACATAGCATCCGGCAAGCCCGTGAATGCAGCAGTCGTTCTTCGTCATAATCTTCTTGATCTCAGTTACTTCGTTCTGTATCATGTTCTATCTCCTAACTCTGATTTGTTCTTCATCCAAGTTAAACCACAATGGGCAGTTTTCACCACATACCAAAAGAAAAGGCACTGCCAAATCACGAGCAGTGCCTTTTTCTTTCGCAACTTTACACTGATTCTACTTTAATTTAATAATGATAGCATAAAATCACCGGAATTTATACCATATATTTACTTTATTTCACAAAATCCGTTATATTTCGAGCCACATAGACACCGCTGGCAGATGCATGTGACAACGAATGCGTGATTCCACTGCCATCTCCGATAATATATAGTCCCTTATGACGTGTCTCCAGTTTCTCATCCACATCAACTTCCATATTGTAGAATTTGACTTCCACTCCATAGAGCAGTGTGTCCTCGTTTGCTGTGCCAGGTGCAATCTTGTCAAGCGCATAGAGCATCTCGATAATGCCATCTAAGATACGCTTTGGAAGCACCAGACTCAGGTCTCCCGGTGTTGCATTGAGCGTCGGTGTGATAAACGCCTCATCAATCCGGCTCTGTGTCGAGCGCCTGCCTCGGATCAGATCGCCAAACCGTTGTACGATAACACCGCCACCAAGCATGTTGCTAAGTCTGGCAATACTCTCACCATACCCATTTGAATCCTTGAATGGCTCTGAAAAATGCTTTGCCACAAGCAATGCAAAATTTGTATTCTCCGTCTGCTTCTCCGGATCTTCATAGCTGTGACCATTTACAGTGATGATGCCATTTGTATTTTCATTTACAACAGCCCCCTTTGGATTCATACAGAAGGTACGCACGCGGTCGCCGTATTTCTCAGTCCGGTACACAATCTTGCTCTCGTAAAGTTCATCGGTCAGATGCGCAAATACAACTGCTGGAAGCTCCACGCGCACACCAATATCCACACGATTTGATTTCGTTGGAATCTCCAGATCATCGCAAATCTTCTCCATCCATTTGCTTCCGCTTCGTCCAACCGATATGATGCAATTCTCACATGTATAGGATGCATCCTTGCAGACAACCGTGTAGCCGCCCGCCGCTTCTGCGACAACCGAATTCACTGGTGTATCGAAGAAAAACTCCACCTTATCCTTCAGATATGCATACAGATTTCCAAGCACGACATAGTTGATATCCGTCCCCAGATGACGTACAGATGCATCAAGCAGATGCAGATCATTCTGAATGCATACCGTCTTGAACCGTGTACCCGCCGTCGAATAGAGCTTCGTGCCCTCGCCACCATAACGCATATTGATCTCATCAACATACTTCATCAGTTCGAGCGATTGTTTCTTGCCAATATACTCATAAAGCGTACCGCCAAAATCATTTGTAATATTATATTTTCCATCCGAAAATGCGCCCGCACCGCCAAATCCGCTCATGATCGAGCAGCTCTTACAGCCGATACAGCTTTTCACCTTATCTCCATCAATCGGGCAATGCCGTTTGTCCAATGCATGTCCTGCTTCAAACACAGCAATCTTTAAATCTGGATTTTTCTGTACCAGTTCATACGCAGAGAAAATACCGCCCGGTCCTGCACCAATTACAATCACATCATACTTCATAAATAACCTCCCAAAATCAAAACATAAAAAAAGACCACGAAACAATTGTTTTCGTAGTCAACTCTTTACGGTAGCTGGTAGAAACGTTCAACCATATTATGAACATATACGCCTATTTGATTCATAGATTTAATTTATTCTATCATAATAAATAGG
>OGIL01000252.1_pt1 | contig 33908 bp, 29 predicted proteins | sample 1571751 | NCBI WGS metagenome assembly OGIL01 (sample SAMEA2581964, study PRJEB24529) | metagenome | biome: Human gut stool | place: China | collected 2011 | reverse complement strand
AAAAATCGGGGGGCGCGGCTGCGTCCCCCGGAGATTATCGCGATTTACTTGATGCCTGCGGCGACCATGCAGTCCAGCACCAGGGTCAGCACCACGAACACGGCGGCCACCCACTTGGTGCCCCGGGCCAGCTTGGCGTCCATGCTCTTGGCCTTGGAGCGGCTCATATAGGAATCGGCGATGCCGCCGATGGCCCCGGACAGGCCCTGGCTCTTGCCGGACTGGAACAGGACGATGAGGATCAGGGCCAGCGCCACCAGCAGCTGGACCACGGTGATAACAATCAAAACAGCGTTCATAACGGAACTCCCTCCAAAATTTCAGCCCTCTGGGGGCACTTTTCTCATAGTACGCACTATATTATCATAATCCCGGCGGGATTTCAAGAGGAAAACCGCGATTTTTTCCGTCCCGCTCTGCACGATTCCCGAAAAGCACCTGTGGCGATGGGACGGCGGTGCCTTATTCCGCCGCGGCGCAGAGGGCGGCAAAGTAGCGATAGAAGGGCAGAAGGGTCTTCAGGTCCTCCGTGACCCGGGAGGCGAAGTCCGGGGAATAGAGGCTCTCGTCCAGGGGGACCTCGTGGGACAGGGTCAGGGACTTCTTCTGATACCAGGGGCGCAGCAGGTCGCTGACCTGGCCCTTGCTGCGGACATAGTCCGGTCCCGTCAGCTGAAAGACCTGCTGGCGGTCAAATTGGCGCACCAGCTTCTCCAGGGTCTTGGGGTCCCGGTCGATCTGCTGGCGATAGCGGGTCATGGTGGCGGCGGAAGCGGCCCAGAAGCCCATGCCATAGCTGTAATAGTCCGGGGCGATCTCAAAATAGAAGGTGGGGCGGCCGGTCCAGTCCTGGTCCCCGGTGCGGACGCAGAACCACAGATGGTCCTTGTAGGGCCCCTGACCGTGGAGCCGCCGGGCGTCCCGGTAAATGCGGCTGACCTTCAGGATCAGCGGCTCCTGGGGCAGGGCCGCCGACAGCCCCTCGTACACCGCCTGGCCCAGCTCCCGGGTGGGGGCCAGCAGGTGCTGCTGATAGTCGTCCTTGTGGGCCAGGAACCAGCCGCGCTCATTGTTGAAGCGGATGCCCCACATAAAATCCACGGTTTCCTGGCTGTATCCCTGAAACATACGGTATTCTCCTTTGCGTTGGGTTTGGGTACAGTGTAAACCCTGGGGCGATATTTTGCAAGTTGCAATCCAAAATGCCGCGTGCTATACTAACGCAGAACGCAGAAACCGCCACTCTGCCAAGTGACGGTTTCTTTTTTAGAAGCTTAATTCACTTACAGGGCTGACCGCTTGTCGCAGCGCCCTTTCACGTCTATTATATCAGATTCTCCGCCTGTGTCAACGGGAAGCGGAGAAGATTTTACCGAGGAGAACACCATGCTGGATATCTTTTTGTACGCCGGGCGGGCCATTATGCCATTGCTGCTGATGATGGCGCTGGGCTGCGGCCTGCGGCGGGTGGGCCGGTGGAGCGACGATTTTTATCGCCAGCTCAACGGCTTCTGCTTTCATGTGCTGCTGCCGGTGCAGCTGTTTCTGAACGTATACGCCATCGAGGATCTGTCGGTGCTGAACTGGCGGCTGCTGGGCTTCATCGTGGCGTGCATCGTGGGGGCCGCGGGCCTGGGCGTGGCGGCGGCCCCGCTGTTTGCCCGGGACCGGGGCCAGCGGGCGGTCATCGCCCAGGCCACCTTCCGGGCCAACCAGGTGATCATGGGCATTCCCCTGGCCAGCGCCCTGGGCGGGGAGGAGGCGCTGATTTTCGCCTCCCTGGTGACCTCGGTGTGCGTGCCGGTGTTCAACGTGCTGGCGGTGGTGGTGCTGACGGCCTACAGCGAGGAAAAAAACCTGTCCTGGCGGGATGAGGTGCGGCGCATTTTCCAGAACCCTCTGATCCTGGGCGCAGTGGCGGGCTTTGCGGCGGTGCTGCTGCGGCAGCTGGCGCCGTCGGTGTTCGACCTGCCGCAGACCCTGCCCTCCGTCTATAAGGTGTGCGGCGACCTGTCCCGGGCGGCCTCGCCGCTGGTACTGGTGATCCTGGGGGCCCGGCTGCGGTTCGACGCGGTGCAGGGCCTGTGGAAGAAGATCACGGCGGCGGTGGCCATGCGCCTGGTGGTGGTGCCGGGGATCGTGCTGACCCTGGCGGTGCTGCTGCGGGATCCGCTGGGCATCACGGCGGAGGAAATGCCCACGGTGGTGGCCATCTTCTGCTCGCCGGTGGCGGTGACCAGCGCGGTGATGGTCCAGGAGATGGGCGGAGACGAGCAGCTGGCCCAGCAGGTGGTGGCCTGGAGCTCGGCCCTGTCCATGGTCACCATCTTCTGCTTCGCCGCAGGCCTGCGGGCCATGGGCGTGATGTGAGGACGGAACCCTTTTTCTCCCGCCGGCATAGAATGGGGGAGAAGGAGGGGATCACATGGATCAGACGGACCGGAATGCCCTGGATTACGAAAGCTGCCGCCGGGTATGGCGGCGGGTGTCGCCGGAGCTGGACCCATATCCGGAGGAGCGGGAGGAAGCGGGCTGTCCGGCGGCCCCGGCCCCGGATCTGAAGGGCCTGCAGGAGATGATCGAGGGGGAGCTGGGGGACCGGCGGGCCTATCTGGAGGCCGCCCGGCGGGCGCCCAATCCCGCCGCCGGGCGGATGATGCAGCGGATGGCCGACCGGGAGGGAGCCCACGCCCGGCGGCTGCTGGCGGTGTATTACCTGGCCTGCGGCCAGTGCTATCGCCCGGCGCTGGCGTCGGGGCCGGGGGAGACGCTGCCCTGGCGGCAGCTGCTGCGGCAGCGGTATCATCAGGAGGTCTGCGCCGCCCGGCAATACGATCAGGCCGCCCGAAGCATGGGGGACCCGTGCCTGGCGGGGCTGTTCCGGGAGCTGAGCCGGGAGGAGGACTGCCACGCCCGGCAGCTGTTAGGCCTGCTGGAGCAGAATATTCTTGCATTTTAAGGGAAACACTGCTACAATTCAGGCAAATCATCCCGATACAAAGGAGTATGTGCACGCATGAGAGAATGCATCACCCGGGAGGCGGCGCTGGCGGCGCTGCGGAAGTATAATCAGGAGCCTTTCCACCTTCAGCATGCCCTGACGGTGGAGGGAGTCATGCGCTGGTATGCCCGGGAGCTGGGCTATGGCCAGGAGGCGGACTTCTGGGCCACGGTGGGCCTGCTGCACGACATCGACTTTGAGCAGTGGCCGGAGCAGCACTGTCAGAAAGCGCCGGAGCTGCTGCGGGAGGCGGGCTGCGGCGACGACCTGATCCACGCCGTGTGCAGCCATGGCTATGGCATCTGCTGCGATGTGGAGCCCACCCATCTGATGGAGAAGGTCCTGTTCGCCGCCGACGAGCTGACCGGCCTCATCGGGGCCGCGGCTCTGATGCGTCCCAGCAGGAGCTGCCAGGACATGGAGGTCAAGAGCCTGAAAAAGAAGTACAAGGACAAGAAGTTCGCCGCCGGGTGCTCCCGGGACGTGATCCAGCAGGGGGCCGACCGCCTGGGCTGGACCCTGGAGGAGCTGATGGAGAAAACCATCCTGGCCATGCGCAGCTGCGAGGACTTTGTCAACGCCGCCATGGAAAATCTGTAACATGGATCCAAAAGCCGCCCGGCAGCCGCCGGGCGGCTTGCCATAACGGACCCTTTTCGCCGGTTTTCCGGGGGTGCGTCTGCGCCCCCGGTTTTTTGCTGCAAAACTTGTCAAAAAGGTTTCAAATGTATGGAATATTTGGCGGATATTTTTGATTTTTTTGTTCCGGATGTTCAAAAGTCACGAAAAGTTCCCCAGAATCTTGTGCACCATTTTGCACAAAAATGGGAGACATGAACCGGGCCCATTTGGTATAATATAAACGGAACAAAAAGACCGCCCCCTGGGGGCGGATATAGAAAGGGAACAAATTATGGCTATCAAGATCGGTATCAATGGTTTCGGCCGCATCGGCCGCGTGGTCCTGCGCATTCTGGCGGAGCAGCCCGATAAGTATGAGGTCTGCGGCATCAACCTGCGGAAAGCAGACGTGGATTATATGGTCTATCTGCTGAAATACGACTCCGTGTTCCGCCGCTTCAACGGCACCGTGGAGCATGAGGGCGGCGACCTGGTGGTCAACGGCCACAAGATCCGGGTGTTCAGCCAGTCCGATGCCGCCATGATCCCCTGGAGTGAGTGCGGCGCGGAGTACATCATCGAGTCCACCGGCGCCAACAACACCACGGAGAAGGCCTCCCGCCACTTCAAGGGCGGCGCCAAGAAGGTTCTGCTGACCGCTCCCGCCAAGGACGAGGTCACTCCCACCTTTGTATACGGCGTCAACAGCGAGCTGTATCAGCCGGACATGATGGTCGTCTCCAACGCCAGCTGCACCACCAACTGCCTGGCCCCTCTGGCCAAGGTCATCCACCAGGAGTTCGGCATCGAGCAGAGCCTGATGTCCACCATCCACGCCTCCACTGCCAAGCAGAAGGCCGTGGACTCCCGGGGCGGCAGCGACTGGCGCACCGGCCGCTCCATCCTCAACAACATCATCCCCACCTCCACCGGCGCGGCCAAGGCCGTGGGCCGGGTGATCCCCAGCCTGAAGGGCAAGATGACCGGCATGGCCTTCCGTGTCCCCACCGCCGACGTGTCCGTGGTGGACCTGACCGCCCGCCTGTCCCGGACCACCACCTATGCCGAGATCTGCTACGCCGTCCGCCATGCCTCCGAGACGTATATGAAGGACATCATCGGCTATACCACCGACCAGGTGGTGTCCACGGACCTGATCGCCGATCCCTGCCCCTGCGTGTTCGATGAGAAGGCCGGTATCATGCTGGACCACGACTTCGTGAAGCTCATCGCCTGGTACGACAACGAGTTCGGCTACAGCAACATGGTGGTGCGTATGCTGCAGCATATGTACGACGTGGATCAGGCCGCCCTGAATCAGTAAAGCGTTTTTCCGGAAGCAGCAGAGCGAAGGCTCTGCTGCTTTTTGGATAGTCTGAAAAAATATTCCGGAACCTGACCGGTTCCGGAATATTTTTTCAGAAGTCCATGGCCAGGCGCTGGGCCCGGTCATTGTCCAGCAGCTCCATTCGGCCGCCGGACACCTGATACACCCGGCGGCACAGGGAAATCACCGTGGGCCGGTGGGTGGTGACGATGCAGGTCTTGTGGGGGTAGCGGGCGGCCAGGTTCCGCAGGATGGTCCGCTCGGTGGTCACGTCCAGGGCGCTGGTGGCCTCGTCCAGCAGCAGCACCGGGGCGTCCCGCAGCAGAGCCCGGGCAATGGCAATACGCTGGGCCTGCCCCTCGGACAGGCCGTGGCCGTGCTCCCCCACGGAGGCGTTCAGCCCCCCGTCCATGGCGGAGACGAAATCCCAGGCGCAGGCGGCCTCCAGGGCCTCCTGCAGCTGCCGGTCGTCGGCGTCGGGCTTCACCATCCGCAGATTGTCGGCAATGGTGCCGGAGAGCAGGGTGTTCCCCTGGGGCACATAGGAGAAATACCGCCGCAGACCGGCGTTCATCTCCACCTGCCGCCCGTCGGCGGCCTGCAGATAGGCCCGGCCCTCCTGGGGCCGGACCAGGCCCAGCAGCAGGCGGATCGTGGTGGTTTTACCGCCGCCGGAGGGACCCACCAGGGCCACGATCTCGCCGGGCGCGGCCCGGAAGTCCGCCCGGGTCAGCACCGGCTGCCGGGGCACATAGCCATAGCTGACGCCCTCCGCCGCCACGGTGAAGCCCCGGGAAGCCTGCCGGTCCAGGCCGTCGTCCGGCAGCACCGGCTCCGGCTCCAGGGCGAACAGGTCCCGGATGCGCCGGGCGGACACCGACGCGCTGAGGAAGGACGGCACCGTCCGCACCAGGGCGTTGAAGGCGGAGCTGAGTTTTGTACCCTGGGACAGGAACAGGGTCATGGTGCCGTACAGGATCTTCCCCGACCACAGCAGATACAGGCAGTAGCCGAAGGCCGCCATCTGCACAGCGGAGCCCAGCACGGACATGAGAATTTCCGTGCGGATGCTGAACAGGTTGTAATCCAGGCTGGCCCGGCGGAACTCCTCCTGCCGCTGCCGCAGCCCGGCGCCGTAGCGGCCGGTGATGCCGAAGCCCTTGATAGCGTCCAGGTTGTGCAGCGTCTCCGTCTCATAGGACATCAGGCGGCTGCCCACCTGGCGCACCTCCTGCTGATGGGTGCGCATGCCCCGGATCAGGCGGCGGGAGGTCAGCAGCAGGAAGGGAGCGCTGGCCAGGGCCAGCAGGGCCATGATCCAGTCATAGTGCATGATCACCGCCAGGGTGGCGATGAAGGTATAAACGCTTACCACCAGGTCCGGCAGCCACCGGATGGCGCTGGAGGACACGGCTCCGGCGTCGGTGGACAGGCGGCTGAGCAGGTCGCCGCTGGCGAAATCGTTCAGGGACTTCCAGTCGGCTCCCAGCAGCCGGTCGAACACCTCCGCCTGGATGTCGTTGTTCACCCGCAGGGAGATTTTCGTGGAAATGCGGGAGGTGACGCTGCTGAGCAGCAGCCCCACCAGGGCCGAGGCCACCATCACCGTGATGACGAACCACAGCCGGTCGCTGTCATAGCCGGTGATGATGTCGATGGAGTATTTGCTGGCCACGGCGGACACCAGGCCCAGCGTGGAGCTGGCTACCCCCAGGATGGTGTAGAACCACACCGCCCGGCGATAACGCTTTGTATAGCCCCAGATCCACTTCCAGTCGGCCCATATCTCGGAAAATGTGCCGTCCCGCCAGCTGCGCAGCAGCGTCCCCAGGGACTCCGAGCCCATGGGCTGCCGTTCCTCCTGCATATGTCCACCTCCCGCCAAAAAACTTAATACTTCATTATATCATCGTCCGCGGGGGAAGTCAAACCAAGCGTCAGATTGGGCAAATCTGACAGGACTTAAACGGCAGAATGGCCGGATAACCGACACAGTGTCGGTGAATTGCGAATACTACTTGCAATATAAGCGGGGATGTGTTAGAATATCGAGAAGGAGGTACTGCCATGAAACAGAAAACCGGAAAGAAGATCGGAAAAATCCTCCTGCTGGTGGCGCTGTTGGCTATTGTGGGCGGAATTGTGTACGCCGTGCTGACCTGGCCGATGTACCCCGACCGTCAGAAACCGGCGGAGAGTTATCAGCAGATGAAGCAGACGGCGGAGGACCTGGGCGTGCTGGCGCCGCCGGAGGATGTGCTTCCCTGGACCCAGCCAGAGTATGATTTCTGGCTGGATAACACCTGGCGCTTTGCCAGGCCCTGCGGCTATACCATGGCCGGGGACATCTCCTATGAGGGAACCGTATACTCGGCGTATATCATCGCCTTCCGGGAAACCGGCGCGCTGGACGACTATCCGACGCTGCGGGAGAATTACAAAACCGTCCCCATTTATGTCCAGTCAGGCGATGGGGGCGTGAAGATGCAATTTATAGTGGAGGGGCACCTCTATCAGGTGGGCATGATGGCCCCGCCGGAAAGCGCCCTGACCCAGGATGTGACCGACTATTTCGACGGCCTGCTGCTGGCCGCCTGCCACGACATCATTGACCTGTATTCCTGACGGGAAAGGAGTCCTGCCATGAAGAAATCCACAAAAATCGTCCTGCTGGCGGTGCTGCTGGCTCTTGTGGGCGGCATCGTGTATACCGTGCTGACCTGGCCGATATATCCCCAACCCCGGAAAAACGTGGATAGCTACGCGCAGCTGCGGCAGGATATGGAAAAGACGGGTGTGCTGGTCCCTCCGGAGAACGTCCTGCCATGGGTGGAAACATTCTACAGTCAAGAGCTGGATGGCCGGGACCGGCTGAGTAAGCCTATGGCTTTTCTGATGTCGGGGACCGTGGAATACGGCGGTGCGTCATACTGGACGGAGCTCTACGGGTCTCGGGAATGGAACTACGACCGGAGCATGGAGGTCCCGCTGCGGGAGAATTATCGGATGACGCCCATTTACCGGGACGCATCGGACAATTCGATGCTGTATTTCTTGTGCATTGACGGCCATATATACACCGTCCAGGTGTACGCCGACGGGAAGATGCCCCAGGATGCCGTGGACTATTTCGACGGTCTCCTGCTGGAGGCGTGCCACACGGTGGTGGATCTGTATCAGTAACGGGAAAGGAGACGTGCCATGAAGCGAGGAACCGGGAAGAAAATTATTCTGCTGGCGGTGCTGCTGGCCATTGTGGGCGGCATCGTGTATACTGTGCTGACCTGGCCGATATATCCCCAACCCCGGAAAAACGTGGACAGCTATCAGCAGCTGCGGCAGGATATGGAAAAGACGGGTGTGCTGGTCCCTCCGGAGAACGTCCTGCCATGGGTGGAAACATTCTACAGTCAGGAGCTGGATGGCCGGGACCGGCTGAGTAAGCCCAGGGCTTTTCTGATGTCGGGGACCGTGGAATACGGCGGTGCGTCATACAGGGCGGAGATCTTCGAGTCTCAGAAATGGACCTTCGAGTGGCGCGCGGAGATCTCGCTGCGGGAAAACTATCGGATGACGCCCATTTACCGGGACGCGTGGGACGATTCGGTGCTGTATTTCTTGAGCATTGACGGCCATATATACACCGTCACGGTGTACGCCGACGGGAAGATGCCCCAGGATGCCGTGGACTACTTCGACGGCCTCCTGCTGGAGGCGTGTCACACGGTGGTGGATTTGTATCAGTGATGAGGGAGATTGCTGTAATGAAACGTAAAAACGGGAAAAAGGTCCGGAAAATCGTCCTGTTGGTGATTCTGGCCGTTGTGGCAGGAGTCGTCCTATACGACCTGGTGTTTTGCTGGCCGGTGCACCCGTCCTTGCAGAAGCCGGCGGAGAGCTATGAGCAGCTGAGCCAGACGGCGAAAAAGCTGGGGGTCCTGGCTCCGCCGGAGGATATCCTGCCCTGGAAGCAGGAGGAGTACAGCATCTATCTGTCCAGCATCAGGCGCTTCGCCCGGCCCACCGGCTGGGATATGGCCGGGAAAGTTATCTATGACGGGACCACATACCCGGTGTACATCCTGGCGTTACGAAATGGAGAAGCACGAGGAATATCCGCCGCTGAGAGAGAATTACAAGCATGTGCCCATTTACCGGGAGTGCAGTGAGGATGGGCTGCGGCTGTTTTTTGTGATCGACGGCCACAGCTATACCTACAGCATGGGGATGATGGCCCCGCCGGAGGAGACGATTCCCCAGGATGCCGTGGACTACTTCGACGGCCTCCTGCTGGCCGCCTGCCGCGAAATCATCGACCTGTATTCGTAACGGGAAAGGAGTCCTGCCATGAAAAAAGCTGCAAAAATCGTCCTGCTGGTGGTGCTGCTGGCCATGGTGGGCGGGATCGTGTACGCCGTTATGGTCTGGCCGGTGAATCCCACCCGGATGAAACCGGCGAAAAGCTATGAGCAGCTGCGGGACACGGTGGAAAAGAAAACGGATATCCGGGTTCCCGGGGAAAAACTGCTGCCGTGGACGGTGACGGAGCGTCAGCTCCGGATGGACGGCCCCTCCCGGCTGGCCAAGGTCAGCGGCTTTGCCATATCCGGCACCATGGAGCGCGGCGGCGTTGCCTTCAACGCAGAGGTCTCCGTGGGAGTCACCGGCGTTGTGGGGGATCTGCCGTCCCCGTGGGACGTGTACCGCTATGTGCCGGTGTACCTGTTCCAGAACCAGGGGTTCTATATGGCGCAGCTGTGTATCGACGGCAGCGAGTACATCATCCAACTGTACTATCCGGAGAATGTGACCCTGCCGGAGGAGGACGCGGCGTATGTGGAGGATGCGCTGCGGACGGCGTGCCACGTTATCATCGACCTGAACGAAGCCTGAAAAATGCGCCCCGGCGGGGCGCATTTTTCAGGCTGTCCCAAAAGGGCAAAGCCCTTTTTTGGCAGGTATATTATCCCGCATTTTTGCGGGATTTATTCTTGCGATAGGGGCCGCCGCGTGGCATAATAGGAACAAATCCAATTATTCCCGCAAAGGGGGCCTTGCTATGACGAAAAAACGCATCCGCCAGATGAACGCCGCGCTTCTGCGGCGGCTGTCCCTCCGCCCGGCGGCGGAATACCTGGCCGGACGGGAGAAGACGGCGGCGCAGCTGGTGGGCGAGGGATATTTCCAGCGCTTTGCGCCGCTGATGGACCGGCGGCTGTGCTGCGCCCGGGTGCTGGACCTGTGCCGGGAGGACCTGGAGCGGCTGGACGGGCCGGAGCCGGAGGAGGGCTGGCTTCCGTACTGCTATGACTTCGCCCGGCGGCTGCTGTTTCCGGAGAAGGACGCCCGCCCCGCCCACGGGGCCGGAGCGGTGTTCTTCCTGTCGGTGCTGCAGGTGCTGCTGGACGCGGAGCGGGAGCTTCTGGACTACGATCCCGCCTGGGACTTTGTGCCCCCCGGGCCGGAGGAGCTGGAGGACTGCCCCGCCGCCCTCCAGTTCGGCCAGATGATGCGTCTGTGGCGGCGGGAGTTCGTATACGAGATGATGCGCCTGGGCCTGGAGGTGACGCCCTACCGGACCTTAGAGCACATTGTGGGGGTCCACCATGTGGCCGTCACCGCCGGGCGGGCTCTGCGCCGGGGGGGCGTGGAGCTGGACCTGGCCCTGGTCTCCGGCAGCGCCATCGGCCACGACATCGGCAAGTTCGGCTGCCGCCCCGGGGAGCGGGTGCCGTATCTGCACTATTACTACACCGACCAGTGGTTCCGCCGCCGGAAGCTGACGGACATCGGCCATGTGGCCGCCAACCACTCCGTGTGGGACCTGGAGCTGGACTATCTGTCGGTGGAGTCCCTGCTGCTGATCTATGCCGACTTCCGGGTGAAGCAGACCCGGGACGGCCAGGGCCGGGAGGTCACGAAAATCTTCTCCCTGGCGGAGGCCTTCAACGTGATCCTCTCCAAGCTGGACGGCGTGGACCGGGAAAAGCGCCGCCGCTATGAGCTGGTGTACGCAAGGCTCTATGACTTTGAGCAGTTCATGCTGGCCCGGGGGGTGGACGTGACCCTTCTGGGGCGGGACACCCCGCCCCGGCCGGAGAAGCACACCGCCCTGATGACGGACCAGGAGGCCCTGGACGCCCTGACCCTGCAGTGCGTGGGCCACAACATCGGCCTGATGCACCGGCTGACGGGACAGCGGAGCTTTGCCTCCCTGCTGGAGCAGGCCCGGGGCGAAACCAACTGGCGGCGTCTGCGGGCCTATCTGGGGGTGTTCGAGTCCTACTCCCTGTATCTGCACATTCCCCAGAAGGTCCAGACCCTGGCCTTTCTGTATGAGCTGCTGATGCACCGGGAGGGGGACATCCGCCGCCAGGCGGCGGCCCTGCTGGGGGAGATCATCGCCGGGTTCCACGCGGGCTATGCCAAGGAGCGCCCGGCGGACAGCCGCCCGGACGCCGGTGTGCCCACGGACCTGGACCAGTGGAAACTGTACCTGCAAAGGATCATCTATCCCGACCACAAGCTGATGCCCCAGCACCAGCGCTGGATCCGCTATACCCTGAAATTCGCCGTGGACTCCCTGCTGCAGCGGTGCCCGGGCCGGGAGGAGCGGTTTCTGGCCCCCTTCTTCGCCTATTACCGCCATCCCCAGCAGCTGGAGGATGAGGTGGCCTTCCAGCTGCTGGACACGGCGGCGGCCCTGCCTCCGGCGGCCCTGACCCGTCCCCGGCAGGAGCTTCTGCTGCGGTTTGCCGAGGGGGTGTGCGACCGGGAGGACGTCACCGTCCGGGCGGCGGCGGTGCTGCTGGTGGACCGGCTGCACCGGCTGGACAGCCGCAGCCGCCGTCCCCTGCGGATTCTGCAGAAGATCGACTGCCGGGACGCCGCGTCCCTGGACCTGCTGCGCCGCCGGATCATCAAGGGCGGCGCCCCCGGCCCCCTGCCGGAGCAGGTGATCTCCGACATTTTCCTGGATAACCTGAAAACCGGCACCCCCTGGATATTGAAGCAGGTGAACATCCGCCTGCTGGAGGACTACGCCGCCCGGGAGGACGGCCCGGTGCTGCACATCGCCACCCATCTGTCAAACTTGGTGAAGGTCAGCGACCGGGTGACGGTGCGCCACAGCGCCGGAAACGCCCTGCTGGCCCTGGCCCCCCGGCTGACGGTGGACCAGCGCAACGAGGTGTCGGTGGAGCTGTCCCGGGGCCTGGAGCTGGGCCAGCAGGAGTTTGCCAAGTATATCCCCGATTATCTGGGCCGGTTCGCCCTGTGGCTGCCGCCGGAACAGCTGGAGGAGCTGCTGGCGGACCTGAGCCAGACCCTCAACGCCGCCTCGGGCCGGATGGCGGCCTCCGCCCTGGACACCGTTGGCGTGATCTATGAGGAGTACGACACCTACCGCACCCGGTTCCCGGAGGAGCCGGAGGCCTACCGCAGCCGCCGGGAGCGGCTGCTGGGCATGCTGATGAAGCGCCTGGCCGGCGGCGACGGCGGCACCCGGCAGGAGGCCATGTTCGTGCTGGGCCGCCGGGTGTTCGGCTCCGGCAGCCTGGGCGAGCACGAAAAGCGCCGGGCCTTCCTGCTGACCGGGCGCAAGCTCCTGGAAACCTGCTATGAGGAGGCCGAGGACCCCCTGACCTTCTATTACCGGGCCGCCATGCTGGGCCGGGTATACCGCTTCATGACGGAGCAGCGCCTGTTCCACGGGGGCTTCCCCATGGAGGAGCCCCGGCCCATCGCCTTCTTCCCCGGCACCTTCGACCCCTTCACCCTGTCCCACAAGGGCATCGTCCGGGCCATCCGGGACCGGGGGTTCGAGGTGCTGCTGGCCATCGACGAATTTTCCTGGTCCAAGCGGACCCAGCCCTACCGCATCCGTCGCCGCATCGCGGCCATGTCCGTGGCCGACGAGTTCCATGTCCACATCTTTCCCGAGGACTTCCCGGTGAACATCGCCAATCCCGAGAACCTCCGCCGCCTGCGGGAGGCCTTTCCCGGGCGGCCGGTGTCCATCGTGGTGGGCAGCGACGTGGTGGCCCACGCCTCGTCCTACCAGAGGCCCCCGGAGCCGGACTCCATCCACAGCTTCGACCATGTGATCTTCCGCCGGGACGAAGCGGCCGGGCCGGTGGATTACGGCTGCATCCGGGGCCGGGTGGTGGAGCTGACCCTGCCGCCCCAGCTGGAGGAGATCAGCTCCACCCGCATCCGGGAGGCGGTGGACGCCAACCGGGATATCTCACGGCTGGTGGACCCGGCGGTGCAGGACTTCATCTATCGCCGGGGCCTGTATCTGCGGGAGCCCCAGGACAAGCCCATGCTGCGCACGGAGGACCTGGAGTTCTCCCTGTGCCGGGAGGCGCGGGAGCTTGCGCCCCTGCTGGACCGGCTGACCCCGCCGCCGGAGGGCCTGGCCCGGGCTATAGCGGACTCCGGGGACCAGGCGGTGCTGCTGCACCGCAGCGGATCGGACGAGCCGCTGGGAGCCGTGACCTTCCGGTGTCTGGACTCCCAGATGCTCTATGCCCGGCTGAAAAATCCCCGGCTGACGGGCCTGGTGCGCCAGAGCACCGGAGGCCGGGCCCTGCTGATCTCTGGGGTGCTGGTGCCCCGGGGAGAGCAGCAGGAGGAGTTCGGCCAGCTTCTGCTGACGGAGGTGCTGACCCTGGCCCTGAGCCGGGAGTATGCCTATGGCCTGTACTGCCCCCTGGAGGGGGCGGCCTCGGCCTTTGCCCGGCAGCTGATCCTGCGCCAGGGCTTCGTGGCGGCGGCCGGGGAAAAGGACGCCCTGGCCGCGGATATGCGGCGGCCCCTGGTGCTCAACCGCAACGTGGACACCGCCATCAAGCAGCCCCTGGCCTCCCGGCCCGCCGTGGCGGCGGCGGGGTCCGCCGCCCGCATCCGGCTGCAGGAGGCCCTGACGGGGCTGTATCCCGGCAATCTGGTGCTGAGTCTCAGCGCCGGGGTCATCTATCACCGGCTCCTGCAGCGCATCACCGCCCGCAACGGCGTTCCGGCGGAGCCGCTGGTTCCCCGGCAGCTGGGGCCGGACATCTGCGTGCCCTATGGCAAGATCCTCCGGGGTGTGACGGTGCCCAACACCGTCACCAAGACCCTGCGCACCGACAAGGTGTATGAGCCGGACCTGTCCGCCTATTCCATCGAGGCCTACCCCGGCTATTCCCCCCTGCCCGACCAGGTGCGCACCATCCGGGCCTTTGACCGGCCGGTGATCCTGGTGGACGATATGCTCCACGACGGCAAGCGCATCCGCCGCCTGGCCCCCCTGCTGGAGCAGACCCACACCCGGGTGGACCAGGTGCTGGTGGGCTATCTCACCGGCATGGGCCGGGACCTGATGGAGCAGCTGGGCTATCCCGTGGACAGCATCTACTATCTGCCCAACCTGCGGCGGTGGTTTGTGGAATCCACCCTGTACCCCTTCATCGGCGGCGACACCGTGCGCCGCACCGGACTGCTCCCCGGGGGCCTGCAGCCCTCGGTGAACCGCATCCTGCCCTATGCCTCCCCAGAGCTGCCGGACGTGGACAGCCGGGCCGTGTGGCAGCTGAGTCTGTGCTGCCTGGAAAACGCCCGGGACATCCTGCTGGCCCTGGAGGCGGAGTACCGCAGCCTGTACGCCCGGAACCTGACCCTGGCCCGGCTGGGCGAGGCGGTGATCCTGCCGCTGTGCCCGGACAAGGGGCCGTGCATGACCTATGACCTGACCCGCGCCGCCTCCACCTATCTGGACGGAGACATCGAACAGCTGCGGCGCATGAGATAAGGAGGCGTCCCTATGTATCACTACTATACCTATGACGGCCGCACCCTGTGCAGCGCCGGGGCCCTGCCGTACCCGGAGATATCCGCCCTGCCGGAGACGGGAGAAGTGCTTTGGGTGTTTCATCGGCCGCCCCTTTCCGGGCGGGATACCTTCCCGGTAACGGACCCGGCCCAGCTGACGGAGCGGGAGGGGGTGGCCTCCCTGTGCGCCGCCCCCGGCCCGGAGGGCCTGCCCCGGGAACTGACAAACGCCATCCGGGCGGGCCGGGTCCGGGCGGTGAACCTGGCCCACCCCCGGTTTGAGGAGCTGATGGCCCCCCTGCCCCGGCCCGAAAAGGTCCGGGTGAACCTGCTGGCCTTAGGAGACGTGGGCAGCACCCTGCTGATGGGCCTGCGGCTGATGGGCGGGGACGTGATCTCCTCCATCGGCATCTGCGACCTGCGGGAGGGGGTGGCCCAGCGCTGGGAGTTCGAGCTGAACCAGATCCAGCTGCCGGGGCCTTACGACGCCCTGCCGCCGGTGGAGATCGTGTCACCGGAGCAGCTGTTTGACGGGGATGTGTTCCTGTTCTGCGCCTCCCGGTTCGTGCCGGACACGGCGGTGAAAACCGGCGACGTGCGCATGGCCCAGTACCGGCTGAACCGGGAGCTGGCGGCGCTGTACGCCCAGAAGGCCCGCCAGGCCCGCTACCGGGGGCTGTTCTGCGTGGTCAGCGACCCGGTGGACCCCCTGTGCCGGGCGGTGCTGACGGAGAGCAACCGCGCCCCGTCGGGGGAAATGGACTATCAGGGCCTGTTTTCCCACCAGGTCCGGGGCTTCGGCCTGGGGGTCATGAACGCCCGGGCGGCGTACTATGCCCGGAAGGACCCCCGCTTTGCCTCCTTCCTGACCGAGGGCCGCAGCTTCGGCCCCCACGGGGAGGACCTGGTGATCGCCAATTCCATCCGAAATTATGACGACGCCCTGTCCCGCCAGCTGACGGAGCAGGCGGTCCGCGCCAATCTCCGGATGCGGGAGCTGGGCTTCAAGCCCTATATAGCCCCGGCCCTGTCCTCCGGAGCCCTGAGCCTGCTGCTGTGCCTGCGGGGCCGGTGGCACTGCTCCTCCACCTATTTGGACGGGGTGTTCATGGGAGCCCGGAACCGGGTGCTCCCCACCGGCACGGAGCTGGAGCGACTGCCCCTGCCCCAGGCCCTGCAAGACCGCCTGCAAACCACTATGGACCGCCTGCGGGCCATTGACTGACGGAAAGGGGGCGTGAGCCATGTCCATCACGGTACTGTTGCCGGAGAACCTATACAGCGCCCCGCTGCGGGCCCTGCTGGAGCCGCTGCTGCCTCCGGGCAGCGTCATCCGCCGCCCGGAGGACGGCATGGAGGACCTGCAGAACCGGCGGCTGCTGTTTGCTGTGGCCCTGGACCCCAGCGGCTGCAACCTGGCCTATTACGGGATGCTCCAGGCCCTGCGGGGCTGCGATACCCTGCTGCGGGGCAGCGTGGCCGGGGTCATCGTCACCGGCGTGGGGGAGTTTTATACCAAGGACGTGGCCCGGGACATGGTGTTTGCCGCCAACCAGGCGGGCTGCGCCTTTCTGGGCCGGCCCCTGGTGGAGGCCACCGGCTCCCTGCGGAATTTCCGCACCCAGGCCCAGATCGGCGGCGTGGACGAGAAAACCGCCTTCCGCCTGGCGGTGGGGGAGCTGGTGGACCGGCTGACTGCCTGGCGGCCTCTGCCGCCGGTGCGGCGGGTGCTGGCCCTGCACGCCTCCCAGCGCAGCGCCTCCAACACCCTGGCCCTGTGGGAGCTGGTGAAGGCGGCCCTGCCGCCGGAGGTATCCGTGGAGGAGGTGGGCCTGCGCAACGGCGCCGTCCCCGACTGCAACGGGTGCAGCTATACCGCCTGTCTCCACTTCGGCGAGCAGGGCAGCTGTTTTTACGGCGGCCCCATGGTGGAGGAGGTGTACCCCGCCGTCCGCCGGTGCGACGCCCTGGTGATGCTGTGCGCCAACTACAACGACGCCCTGTCCGCCAATCTCACCGCCTGCGTCAACCGGCTGACGGCCCTGTTCCGACAGACCCGGTTTTATGACAAGCGCCTGTTCGGCCTGGTGGTGTCCGGCTATTCCGGCGGGGACCTGCTGGCCCGTCAGCTGATCTCGGCGCTGAATATGAACAAGTCCTTTTTCCTGCCGCCCCACTTCTGCCTGCTGGAAACCGCCAACGAGCGGGGCAGTCTGATCCGCCTGCCCGGCATCCGGAACACCGCCGCCGCCTTTGCCCGTGAGATGATGACACCATAAAGCAAGCCCTCCGGCGTAGCCGGAGGGCTTGCGCTTTTTATTCCATGTCCACGGTGATGTTGTCGGTGCCGTGCTGTTCAAATTCGCCCAGATACTCGTCCATGCGGCTCATGACCTCATCATAGTTCTCCTCGGTGATGGGGGGATCGTCCATATCCCGCAGGGCCAGCTCCTGGGCCAGGATCTCGAAAAACGTGTTGTCCTCATAGGCCATGATGGCCTCGTGGATGCCGCCCTCGGCAAAGGCCCGGGAGGGGATGATCTCCCCCTGGTACAGCTCCGTCAGCCCCGCCATGCCATGGCTCAGGCAGTGGGAGAAGATCAGGCTCTCCACCTGGTCATACTGGCGGATGCGGTCGTCGCCCCGGGTGGAGTTGAGCACCCAGTTGCCGATGTATACCAGGTCCAGCAGGCGCCTGAATTGTTTTTCTGTCAGCTTGATCTCCATGAAAACACCTCCATCCGGCCGGAGCGCTGCGTCATTATGCACAGTATAGCAGACTCCGGCGGAAAATACCACTGAAAATACCGGGGAAAGTCCCCAAAATTTGACTTGAGTATCCGGGGATTCCATAGTATAATTGATTAGTTATGATAACCACAGGCAGGAGGCGGAACTATGGACACTCGCCCCATCGGGGTTTTTGACTCGGGCCTGGGAGGCCTGACGGCGGTGCGGGAGCTGCGGCAGCTGCTGCCCTCTGAAAACATTATATACTTCGGCGACACGGCCCGTGTGCCCTACGGCGGGCGGTCGGCGGAAATTCTGCTGAAATACGCCCGGCAGGACGTGCGCTTTCTGCGCAGCCACGACATCAAGGCCATTTTAGTGGCCTGCGGCACCGTGTCCACCACGGCCCTGCCCCAGCTGCGGCAGGAGAGCGACATCCCCATTCTGGGGGTGGTGGAGCCTGCGTGCCGCCGGGCGGCGGCCGTGACCCGGAACCGGCGGGTGGGCCTCATCGCCACCGCCGCCTCCGTCCGCAGCGGCGCTTACCAGCGCAGTCTGCGCCAGCTGGACCCGGACATCGCCGTAACGGCTAAGGCCTGCCCTCTGTTCGTGCCCCTGGTGGAAAACGGGCGCTTCCGGCGGGGGGACGTGGTCATCGAGACCGTGGCCCGGGAGTATCTGGAGCCGCTGCGCCGGGAGGGGCTGGACACCCTGATCCTGGGCTGCACCCACTACCCCCTGCTGACGGATATCATCGGCGATATCATGGGCCCTGGCGTCACCCTCATCAACACCGGCGAGGAGGCCGCCTGGGAGCTCAAGCGCACTCTGCGGGGATTGGACCTGCTGGCCCCGGAGGGGCCGGCCGGCCGGGCCACCCTCTGTGCCAGCGACCAGCCCGAGCACTTCGGGTCCCTGGCGTCCTATTTCTTAGGGGAGAGCCTCACCCGCCCGGTGCAGCCGGTGGACATCGACCGGTACTGACCCATGGAGGGACCTGTACGGATCACCGTCACCAGCCGCAGCCTGTTTGACGGCGGCGCCGAGACGCTGCACTTTTCGGGCGCCGGTACCCTGCGGCCCACCGCCTCCGGGCGGGACCTGCCCTATACCGCCGCCTGCCGGGAAAACGGCGCGGCGCTGTCCTCCCGCATCCGCCTGACGGCGGAGCCCAGGCGGGCCATTCTGTGGACCCTGGGGCCGGAGGGCTATGGCCTGCCCCTGGACCCGGAGCACGAGACCCAGGCCCGGCTTTCCCTGGGCCTGACCGTGGCCGTCCGGACCCGGGCAGTGGAGTTTTCCCTGAAGGAGCCGGACCGGGGATATATTCACCTAGCCTATACGCTGCTGGATCGGGGCCTGCCCCTGAGCCGGATGCAGCTGGAGATACGCATGACAAAAGAAACGATATAAGGAGAGCATCACCATGAATATGATCCAGAACGCCAAGGACCAGGTGCTGGACCTGACCGTCAGCGCCTATCAGAAGGCCGCGGCAGAGGGCCTTCTGCCCCAGGACGCGGCCGTAACCCCGTCGGTGGAGATTCCCAAGGACACCGCCAACGGCGACTATACCACCACCTTCTGCCTGGCCGCCGCCAAGGCCCTGAAGAAGAACCCCCGCCAGGTGGCCCAGATCCTCATGGACCACATGGACCTGTCCGGGTCCTACTTTACCTCCGTGGAGATGGCCGGGCCGGGCTTCCTGAATTTCCGCCTGGGGAACAAGTGGTTCCGGGACACCGTGGCCTGCGTGGAGCAGGAGGGGGCGGCCTACGGCTGCAACGACACCCTGAAGGGTCAGAAGATCATGGTGGAGTTCGTCTCCGCCAACCCCACCGGCCCCATGCACATGGGCAACGCCCGGGGCGGCGTCCTGGGCGACACCCTGGCCTCGGTGCTGCAGAAGTCCGGCGCCGACGTGTGGCGGGAGTTCTATGTCAACGACGCCGGCAACCAGATTGAGAAGTTTGCCAAGAGCCTGGAGGCCCGGTATCTGCAGATCATCAAGGGCGAGGACGCCGTGGAGTTCCCCGAGGACGGCTATCACGGCGACGACATCCGGGAGCTGGCCCAGGCCTTCTATGACCGGGAGGGCGAGAAGTATCTGGACTGCGACCAGAAGACCCGCCACGATGCCCTGGCCCGCTTCGGCCTGGACAACAACATTCCCAAGATGCAGCGGGACCTGGCCCGCTACGGCATCACCTATGACCAGTGGTTCTTCGAGTCCAGCCTCCACGAAAGCGGCTATGTGGCCGACTCCGTCCAGGCCCTGACGGACCTGGGCTATACCTATGAAAAGGATGGGGCCCTGTGGCTGCACACCAGCCGCATCCTGGCGGAGAATCTGAAAAAGGCCGGCAAGTCCGACGCGGACATCGAAAAGCTGGGCCTGAAGGACGACGTACTGCGCCGGGCCAACGGGTTCTATACCTATTTCGCCGCCGACATCGCCTATCACCGGAACAAGTTTGCCGTCCGGGGCTTCGACAAGGTCATCAACATCTGGGGCGCCGATCACCACGGCCATGTGGCCCGGCTGAAGGGCGCGATCGACGCGCTGGGTCTCGACGGCACGAATCGTCTGGATATCGTGCTCATGCAGCTCGTCAAGCTCGTGCGCGACGGCGAGGTGGTGCGTATGTCCAAGCGCACCGGCAAGGCCATCAGCCTGACGGACCTGCTGGACGAGATCCCCGTGGACGCCTGCCGCTATTTCTTCAACGCCAAGCCCGAGACCCAGATGGAGTTCGACCTGGGCCTGGCCGTCCGGGAGGACAGCGAGAACCCGGTGTACTATGTGCAGTATGCCCACGCCCGGATCTGCACCCTGCTGAAGGCCCTGGAGGCGGAGGGCTACACCGTCCCCGCCGCCGGAGAGGTGGACTTTTCCCTGCTGTCCGGCGAGGCGGAGCAGGCCCTCATCAAGAAGATCGCCGCCTACAGCCAGGTGGTGCGCCTGGCTGCCCGGGACTATGATCCCAGCCACATCAACCGCTACCTGACGGAGCTGGCCGGCGACTTCCACCGGTTCTATACCGCCTGCCGCATCAAGGGCGAGGAGCGCCCGGTACTGCTGGCCCGGCTGAAGCTGGCGGATACCGCCCGGTCCGTGCTGAAAAACGCCATGACCCTCATCGGCTGCACCGCCCCGGAGAAGATGTGAGTGTGACAGAGCATAACAAAAAGGAAGCCGTCAGGCTTCCTTTTTGTTATGCGTGGTATTCCGGGCCGCGGCCCTGATAGATGTCCTGCATCTCCCGGTCGATCTCGCTGATGGCGTCGGAGCACAGCCGCAGGCGGGCGGCGTCCGAGGGGGAGAAGTCCCGCTGGGACTTATAGCGCAGTTCGTGCTCCAGGCTGGCCCACATATCCATGGCGATGGTCCGCAGCTGGATCTCCACCGGCAGATGCAGCGTCCCCTCGGAGATGACGATGGGCACGTCGCAGATCAGGTGCAGGCTCCGATAGCCGGATTCCTTGGGCTCCTTGATATAGTTGACCTCCCGGATGATCTTGAAATTCTCGTTCCGGGCCAGCAGACTGCGCAGGTAACAGATATCGTCCAGATAGTTGCAGATGACCCGCACCCCGGCCACGTCCTGGATATGGGCATAGATGTTGTCGATGGTGACCTCGAACCCCCGGCGCTTCAGCTTTTCCACGATGCTGTCCACGGTTTTGATGCGGTACTCGATGTGGTGGATGGGTGAATGGTCATACAGGCTGGCAAACTCCTCGTCCAGGATCTCCAGCTGGGTGACGGCAACCTTCAGGGCGCTGCGGTACAGGTGGTTCACCCGCACCATGCCCTGGGCCAGCTCCTGCTGTTCCGGCGTACCCCCCTGGGGGATATGGATGTCCTTGAGCCGGATGGTGCCGCTTTTTTCGATCATCATGAAAAAACTGCGCCTCCTCGTTATTGGTTCTCTTATTGTTATGATTATAACATACGTCTATGACGGGTGTGTGAATAAATTGCAAAATTCGCCGTAGAAAAATCCGCCCCTTTTTCGTCATTTCGCCAAAGAACCCCATTTGCACCGGGGGCGTTTTTGTGGTATCATAGGAAAAGCGAAAGGGGGGACGGCGGATGCACGTCCGGGAGCATTTGCGCACGGTGGGCCGCCACCGGCGTCTGGTGCGGCACTACTGCCTGCGGCTGGGGCTGGTGTGGCAGGGCCTGACCCATGATCTGAGCAAATACAGTCCCACGGAGTTCTGGCGCAGCGCCAAATACTACCAGGGGTACCGCAGTCCCAACGACCAGGAACGCAAGGAAAACGGCGTCAGCCTGTCGTGGCTGCACCACAAGGGCCGCAACCGCCACCACTTTGAGTATTGGATCGACTATTGCCTGCGGCCCGACGGCAGTGTGTACATGGGCGGGTGCAAGATGCCCAAGCGGTATGTGGCGGAGATGTTCTGCGACCGCATCGCCGCCTGCCGGGTGTACCAGGGGGAGAAGTATACCGACGCCTCGCCCTATGACTACTATCAGAAGTCCAAGGACCACATTCTCATCAACCAGGAGACCAGCGACCTGCTGGACCGGTGGCTTCTGCTGCTGAAGGAGCACGGCGAGGAAGCCGCCCTGCCCCAGATCCGGCGGGAGCTGAAGGACCCGGAATATTAAGAGATAACGCACCCCAGGGATGCGGAACCGCCAGGTTCCGCGTCCTTTTTTGCGGGTGTGCCGGGTTGACGCGGCCCGCCGAGGACGTCGGCCCCTACAGGCGGCCCCCGGGAAACCACCCCGCCCACAAAAAAATGCGCCCCCGTGGGGCGAATTTTTTAGCCTAAAAAGCCTCGCAGAGTTTGCCGCCCGCAGGCGGCAAATCAAATTTAATCCATTTTTTGCCGGGGCGTGTACCTGGCAAAAAATACTTCTCGGTCTGCAAGTGTGGAATTTGTCCGCCATCAGCGGACAAATTATGCGCGCGGCAGACTGCAAGCCTTTTGCCCAAAAAGGACCTTGCCCTTTTTGGGCAGTCTCGAAAAATGCGCCCCCGTGGGGCGCATTTTTATAATACTGGTTCATGTCCGCTGTTTTTCCCGCAGGGCCAGGGCGCGCCGGGCCACCACCGGGTCGGAGTCATAGTGGACGTATCCGCCCCGGACCCGCTGGATGGCGTCGTTGCCCTTTCCGGCCAGGACGATCACCGCCCCCTCCGGGGCCTCCAGAATCGCCTGCTCCACCGCCCGGGTGCGGTCTAACTGGATGGTGACCCGGGCGGGGCCGCCCTGGGCCGCCGCATGGGCCAGACGGCCCGCGATGTCGGCGGGATCGTCGAAATCCGGGTTGTCGGTGGTGAAGAAGATCCGGTCGGCGTATTTGCCGCACATCTCGCCCATGCCCTGGATCCGCTGGGGGGAGCGGCCTCCGGCGATGCCGGTGACCACGGTGATGGGCGCGCCGGGATAGTCCCGCTTCAGGTCCGTCAGCAGGGCCTGGGAGCTGGCCCGGTTGTGCATGCAGTCCACCAGCACGTGGACGCCGCCGCCCTCGTACCGGTTCATGCGGCCGGGGACCTCCAGAGCGTCCAGGGCCGCGGCCATCTGCTCATGTCCCGCCCCCAGCAGACGCCCCACGCCGATGGCGGCTAAGGCGTTTTCGATGTTGAAATCCCCGTCCATGGCCAGGTGATAGGGGTGCAGGGCCTCACTGCCCCGCTCCTGGACGAAAAAGCGGAAGCCGTGGGTCAGTTTCTCCACCTGCCGGACGGTCAGATCGCAGTCGTCCCGGTCCATGCCCACCAGCATGACCGCCCGACAGCACCGCCGGGCGGTGTCATATACCCGGTCAAACTGGGCCGTCTCCCGGCAGATCACGGCCCGGCCGCTGTTTTCCAGCAATTGGAGCTTGCATTGCAGATACTCCTCCATGGAGGCGTGCTCCTTGGGGGAGATGTGGTCCTCGCTGAAATTCAGGAACACGCCGATGTCGAAGTGCTCGCCATAGACCCGCTCCACCTGATACGCCTGGCTGGATACCTCGGCGGTCATATACGGCAGGCCGTGATCCCGGGCCTGGGCAAACAGCCATTGCAGGTCCAGGGACTCCGGCGTGGTCAGATGGGTGTCCACGTCCGGGCCGCCGCAGTAGCGTCCGGCGGAGGAGCTGAGGCCCATGGTCCGGCCCGCCAGGGCGTTGGTGACGGCCTGGATCATATAGGAGGTGGTGGTTTTCCCCTTGGTGCCGGTGACGCCGATAAGGGTCAGGCCGTCGGAGGGATTGTCGTAAAACCACCGGGCCGCCAGGCTCTGGGCCTTGCGGACGTCGGTGACCCGGATGCAGGGGATGTCCACCCCGGGAAAGTCCGTCTCCGCCAGGGCGCAGACGGCTCCCTGCCGCCGGGCCATGGCCAGATACTCCGGCTTGAAGCCGTAGCCCTTGCAGATAAAGAGGTCGCCGTCCCGGGCCTGACGGGAATCGTTGCAGATACCGGTGACGGCCGCGTCCCGGGCCGCCGGGGCCGCCAGCAGATCGTACTGCCGGAGCAGGTCCTCCAGATTGCGGGTTTGTTTCATAGGTGTTCCTTCTTTCGGGGGCTTATTTCATATTGAGCTTCCAATCGGAAATGCCGTAAAACGGGTTGGAGGCGGTGGGGGTGATGGGGGAGGACGCCGCACCGGCGGGCAGGAGCACGGAATAGCTCTTGAAGCACACCGGCACCATGGGGGCCTGGTCCAGGAGCTTTTCGCACAGGGCCGTCATGGCGGCGGACCGCTCCCCGGCCTCGGCGGCGCACAGGGCCGCCAGCAGGGCGTCCGTCTCGGGGTCTGTGAAGCCGCCGTAGTTCATGGCGGCATAGCTTTGCAGAAGGGGACGCAGGTCCCAGTCGGCGGTGAGCTTCACCTGGCACAGGCACAGGTCGAAGTCCCCCTGCTCCAGGGCCTGGACATACTCATCATAGGGCAGTGAGCGCACGGTGACCTGCAGATCGTACCGGGACAGCCCCGCCGCGATGGTCTGGGCAGTGGACACCCGGAAGCTGCTCTCCTGGTTCACCAGCAGGGTCAGGCTCCGGGTCTTGCCGGTGTTCAGCCCCGCCGCCTCCAGAGCGGAGGCATAGCCATCCTGGGAATAGGCGGCCTCCAGGTCCTTGGGATACAGGCCGCTGGCCGGGGACACCGGGAACTGGGCCGCCAGACCGTGGCCCAGCAGATAGGCACTGACACAGCTGGCCCGGTCCACGCCCAGGGTCACGGCCCGGCGGACGGCGGGGTCGTCAAAGGGGGCCCGGCGGGTGTTCAGGCACAGATACTGCATAATGGTGGTGGCGGCGTCGGTATAGTCGCCGCTTCCGTATACACTGGAGTCGTCCGCCCCGGTCAGGTCGCAGAACAGAAGCTGGACCTCCCGGGCATAGAAGGCGTAGGACACGGAGTCCGTATCCTTGCAGGCGGTCAGCTCGATGCGCTCCAGGGGCAGGGACTTCCCCTGCCACCAGGAGGCGTTTTTGGCCAGATGGGCGCCGCCCTCGCCGCTGTAGGCGTAGGGCCCGGTGCCGGTGGGGAAGGTACTGCTCTCGGTGCCGGACTTCACAATGGGGATGTCCAGCCGGGAGACGAAGCTCCGGTTGTCGCCGGTGAGGGTGATGCGCACCGCCCCGCCGCTGGCCCGGATGTCCGACACCTCCGCCAGCCGCCCGCTGTAGCGGGCGGAGGACTGGGCCCGGCGCAGACTGTTCACCACGTCCCGGGCGGTAACGGCACTGCCGTCGCTGAAGGTGACGCCGCTTCGCAGGGTGATGGTGTAGGTATACCGGGCGGCGTCATAGGTATAGGACTCCGCCAGGGCGGGCTGGGGGGCAAAGGACCCATCCAGGGCGAACAGCCCCTCATACAGCAGGGCCCCCAGGGTCTGCATGGCCCCGTCGGAGCAGGTGATGGGGTCCGCCGTCTCCCCCTTGAGATAGGGCAGGGCAAAGGAGGTGAGCTTCACGTCCTGCTTCTTCTGCTCCACGTTGTAATAGTCCGTCAGGGTGCCGAAAATGTCTTCCGGGTCAGCCGTCGACCAGTCGCACCCGGTCAGCGCCGTCAGGCACAGGGCCAGAAGCGCCGCGAATATGCGCTTTTTCATGGGATACCTCGATTTCACAGGCAGATCATGGCGATCTGAGCGCCCCGGGCCTGGCCCATCCGCCGGTGGGACCAGTACAGCTCCGGATGGCAGGCGGTGCAGTCCGGGGACACGTCGATTTGCCGCACCCCGGCCTTTTCCAGCCACCGGGCGTTGACGCCCTTCAGGTCCACGTGCCACTTGGGCCCCCGGCGGGTGATATACGGCTCCGCCTCCGCCCCCAGGGCGGCCTCCAGAGCCTGGGGCACGTCTGCGTCCGTTTCAAAACAGCAGGGGCCGATGGCCGCCCCGATGGCGGCCCGCAGGTCCCCTGGGTCCGTGCCGAACAGCTCCTGCATCCGGCGGACGGTTTTGTATACGATGCCGCCGGCGGCGCCCCGCCAGCCGGCATGGGCCGCGCCCACGGCCCCGTGCACCGGGTCGTGGAGCAGGATGATGCCGCAGTCGGCGGAGAACACCACCAGGGGGATCCCCGGGGTGTCCGTGACCATGGCGTCCACGCTGGTATAGTCCCGGTCCCGGAACAGGCCCTTGCCGCAGTCCTCCGCCGTCACATGGCGGATGTTGTCCTCATGGACCTGCTTGCTCAGCACCGCCCGGTGCTCATCCACCCCCAGGGCGGCGCAGAACCGGCGGTAATTTTCCCGGACCCGGTCCATGTCGTCCCCCCGGCCCACGCCCAGGTTCAGGGAGTCCCAGGGGGCGGGGCTGACGCCGCCGATGCGGGTGGAGAACCCGTGGCGCACGCCGGACAGGACGGTGCTGGTCTTGATAAACAGGCCGTTTTCCTCATGGGCCAGAAAGGACATGGGCAAACCCTCCGTTACGCGTTCCTGCCGCAGCAGTTCTTATACTTCTTGCCGGAGCCGCAGGGGCAGGGCTCGTTGCGGCCGATCTTCTTGACCTTCCGGGGCTGTTTTTTCACGGTGCCGTCGCCGCCCACGCTTTCGGAGGTGGCGTTGGCCACCCGCTCCCGCTTGACCTCCTCGTTCTTCTTCAGCCGCACGGAATACAGCCGCCGGACCGTCTCGTCCTGGATGGCGGCGATCATCTCCTCGAACATCTCCAGGGATTCCTTCTTATAGGCGATGATGGGGTCGGTCTGGGCATAGGCCCGCAGGCGGATGCCCTGGCGCAGGTCGCTCATGGCGTCGATGTGCTCCATCCAGTATTCATCCACCACGCGAAGCAGGACCACGCGCTCCACCTCCCGCATCACCGGGGCGGTGAACTCGTCCTCCTTCTGCTGATAGTAGCCGGCGGCGGCCTGGGTGAAGGCGTCGGTAACGGCCTGGGCGTCCATGGCGTCCAGCTGCTCCTGGGAGAAGCGCACGGCGTACTTGGGGAAGTACACGCCCTCCACCTGCCGCAGAAGCTCCTGGCAGGAGGTCATATCCAGATGCTGGACGCCGCTGAAGGCATTCTGCACCAGGTGGGTGATGGAGGTGTTCATCATGTTCATGATGACGTCCTTCACGTCCATGCCCTCCAGCACCTGGCGGCGCTGGCCATAGATGATCTCCCGCTGCTTGTTCATCACGTCGTCGTATTCCAGCACGGACTTTCGGGCCTGGAAGTTCCGGGACTCCACGGTGGTCTGGGCCTGCTGGATGGAGCGGGTGAGCATCTTGCTCTCGATGGGCATATCCTCGTCGATGTTCATGCGCTCCATGGCGGCCTGGACCCGTTCGCCGCCGAACAGGCGCATCAGGTCATCCTCCAGGGAGATGTAGAACCGGGTCTCGCCGGGGTCGCCCTGACGGCCGGCACGGCCGCGGAGCTGATTGTCGATCCGGCGGGAGTCGTGGCGCTCGGTGCCGATGATGAACAGGCCACCGGCCTGGCGCACCCGGTCCGCCTCGCCGGAGATCTCCTCCTTGTGCTGGCGCAGTTTGTCGGCAAACATCTGCCGGGCCTCCAGAATTTCACTGTTGTCGGTCTCGGCATAGCCGGTGGCGTCGGCGATGACCTCGTCGGTATAACCGGCCTTGCGCAGGTCGTTGGTGGCCATATACTCGGCGTTGCCGCCCAGCATGATATCGGTACCACGGCCTGCCATGTTGGTGGCCACGGTGACGGCCCCGAACTGGCCCGCCTGGGCCACGATCTCGGCCTCCTTCTCGTGGTTCTTGGCGTTGAGGAGGTTGTGGCGGATGCCCTCCTTGGTGAGCATCCGGCTGAGAAGCTCGTTCTTCTCGATGGACACCGTGCCCACCAGCACCGGCTGGCCCTTTTCGTGGCACTCCTTCACCTGGCGGATCACAGCACGGTACTTGCCCTGCTCGGTTTTGTACACGGCGTCCTCATTGTCGATACGGACCACCGGGCGGTTGGTGGGGATCTCCACAATGTCCAGCTTATAGATGGTGGCAAACTCCTCCTCCTCGGTCATGGCCGTACCGGTCATGCCGGAGAGCTTGCTGTACAGGCGGAAGTAATTCTGGAAGGTGATGGTGGCCAGGGTCTTGCTCTCCCGCTGGACGGAGACGTGCTCCTTGGCCTCGATGGCCTGGTGCAGGCCCTCGGAGTACCGGCGGCCGAACATCAGGCGGCCGGTGAACTCATCCACAATGATGATCTCGCCGTCCTTCACCACATAGTCCACGTCCCGCTTCATGGTGCCGTGGGCCTTGATGGCCTGGTTGATGTGGTGGGCGATGGTGCTGTTCTCCGGGTCGGAGAGGTTATCCAGGTGGAAGAACTCCTCGGCCTTGGCGATGCCCCGGGCCGTCAGGGTGGCGGTGCGGGCCTTTTCGTCCACGATGTAGTCCGCGTCCAGGGTCTCGTCCTCGGCCTCCTTGTCGTCGGTCTCCGTCACCACATATTTTTTCAGGCGGCAGGCAAAGGACTCGGCCATGTCATACAGCTGGGTGGATTTCTCCCCCATGCCGGAGATGATCAGGGGGGTCCGGGCCTCATCGATCAGGATGGAGTCCACCTCGTCCACGATGGCGAAGCTGTGGCCCCGCTGGACCTGCTCGTTCTTATAGATGGCCATGTTGTCCCGCAGGTAATCAAAGCCCATCTCATTGTTGGTGCCGTAGGTGATGTCGGCGGCGTAGGCAGCCTGGCGTTCCTCCTTGGTCAGGTCGTGGATAATGAGGCCCACGGTCAGGCCCATGAAGCGGTGGACCTTGCCCATCCACTCGCTGTCGCGTTTGGCCAGATAGTCGTTGACGGTGACGATATGAACGCCATTGCCGGAGAGGGCGTTGAGGTAGGCAGGCAGAGTGGCCACCAGGGTCTTGCCCTCACCGGTTTTCATCTCGGCGATGCGGCCCTGATGCAGGACGATGCCGCCGATGAGCTGCACCCGATAGGGGCGCAGGCCCAGCACCCGGTCCGCCGCCTCCCGCACGGCGGCAAAGGCCTCCGGCAGAATGTCGTCCAGGGTCTCGCCCTGCTGCAGGCGCTGCTTGAACTCCGGGGTCTTGGCCTGAAGCTGTTCGTCGGTGAGTCCGCGGTATTCCTCCTCCAGGGCCTCGATCTTGTCGGCGATGGGGTAGATGGATTTCAGCTCCCGCTGGCTGTAGGTGCCGAAGATTTTCTGGATCAGTCCCATAGTTTTTGATTCCTTTCTGCTATACGAGGGTGCAGAGCACCAGAATATACAAATACCTATATAGTATACCACACCCGTCCCGGCTATGCAAATGAAAAACATGTGAACAAACCCGGGACAGGCCCGGGACAAGCCGGGACAAGCGGCGCAAAAAGGACGGGCCCCGGGGTCCGTCCTTTTTGCTTACTATATTACTGCAAAAACAGGGAGGCCGGGCGATTCACCACCAGCATGTTGTAATACCGCAGCAGGTGATAGTCGTCCTTGTCCAGCTTGATGCTGGTGAGCAGGCGGTCGTTTTCCTCCAGCGGCTCCTTGGAGATCAGGGTCTTCAGGGCGATGGGGGCGAAGAACGGCGTGCTGCCGATGCCGGACAGCAGGCCCACGGCGGGAGTGCGGTTGTGCATGGGGTTGAGCATGCAGATATACATCTTCTCCGCCTCGTTGATCTGGTTGGTGAGCACCATGTGGGTGATGGTGTCATAGGGCTTCATCTCGCCGGTGAACAGGTGCTGGCAGCGGTCCGGCTCCCGGAAATTGTCCACCCCCACATACATCATCACGTCGATGCCCTCGCCGGAGGCGGAGGGGGAGAAACACAGCAGCGACCGCACCAGCTGCCGCACCCGGCCGTCGTAATAGTACATATACGCCCGGGGCTGGTTGAAATAGAAGTTCTTGGGCAGAACGGACTGGGCATGGAACACCGGGGGCTGATAGTCGATAAAGCATTTCAGGTCGATGTCCAGGGCCCGGGCCACATCGTACAGAGTCTCCACGTCGATGGTGATGGTGCCGTTTTCATACTTGGACACCGTGGCCTTGCTTTTGTTGATCATGGCCGAAAACTGCTCGATGGTATAGCCCCGGCTTTTGCGGTATTTTTTGATTCGCTGACCAACATGGTAGGAAAAGGAACCCATGCCGTCCACCTCCTTGCGTTTCTGCCTGAATTGTACCAAACATTTGGTAGGAAGTCAACGAAAAGTTTCTGAATGAGAAACATTTTTTCGGTTCCATATCGCAATCATAGGGTGGACAGGTCCAGACAGCGGCCCCCCAGCAGGGCGGCCTCCTCCGGGTCGTGGGTGACGCACAGCAGGGACGCCCCCGGCGTATGGCGGCGGATATAGGCCACGGTGTCCCGGCGGCACTGATCGTCCAGGCCCTTGAAGGCCTCGTCCAGCAGCAGAAGCCGCGGCCCGGCGCACACGGCCCGGGCGATGGCCACCCGGCGGCGCATGCCGCCGGACAGCTGCGACACCGGCCGCCGGGCGCTTCCGGCCAGGCCCAGCTCCTCCAGATGCCGGAGGATCTCCGCCTCCGGCAGGGTTCGGCCTGTTGCCAGACGGACATTGGCCACGGCGGAAAAGACGCCGCACAGCCGGTCCTCCTGGAACACATAGCCGAGCCTTTCCGGAACGCCGGTGACGGAGCCGCTTTCCGGCCGCTCCAGCCCGGCCACGCACCGCAGCAGGGTGGTTTTGCCCAGGCCCGAGGGGCCCATCAGGCACACCGTCTCCCCTTGCCGCACCGTCAGGCTCACGTCCCGCAGCACCGGGCCGCGGCCGTAATCCTTGGATACATGCGCAATTACCAGGTCCATTACCGTCCCTCCCACGCGGCGAAGCACCGCCGCAGCAGCCACAGCACCAGCTTTTCAAAGCCCACGCTGCATACCACGATCACCACCGTCCAGGCCAGCAGGTCCGTCATCTGGAAATACACCTTGGCCTCGTACAGCCGCTCGCCGATGGAGCCGCCCACCACGCCGATGACCTCGGCGGCCACGCCGGACTTCCACGACATACCCAATGCCACGCTGCACCCGGACAGCAGGAAGGGCTTCACCTGGGGCGCGTAGATATACCCCAGCCGCCGGGAGAAGGGCACCCGATAGACCCGGGCCATCTCCAGCAGGGCCCCGTCGGCGCTTTTGATGCCCTGGAGGGTGTTGGAATAGATCACCGGGAACACCATGAGAAACGAGATGAACACCGCCAGCTGCCGGGTGCTCATCCAGATCAGGCAGATGATGATAAACGACGCCACCGGCACGGACTTGATGGCCGTGACATAGGGCCACAGCAAAAGCTCCAGCACCCGCAGCCGCCCCGCCGCCACCGCCAGCAGCACCCCCAGCACCAGGCCCAGGGCAAAGCCCCCGCTGATGCGCAGCAGGCTGAAGGCCACGGTGGCGAAGAAGCCCGGCTCCCGCCATACCGACCACAGGCGGCAGGCCACCTGCCACGGCGACGGCAGCAGCAGGTCCAGTCCCACCGCCATGGCCGCCCCCTGCCACACCAGCAGGGCCAGGGCCACCGCTATGCACTTTTGAAGGGCAGGTCTCTGCATGGCGTCCTCCCAATAGGAATTAAATTCAGTTCCCCATCCAGTAGAAGTCGTCACCGGGGAGCTTGCCGCCCACGGACTCGGGATTCTGGTCAAACAGCACCTGCAGATAGCCGGAGGCGGCGGTTTTCATCTCGTCTCCCAGCAGGCAGACGATGTTGCAGGCGGGGATGGCCTTTTCGGCCACGGCGGCCTTGACGATGCCGTATTTTTCCACCAGCACGGCGGCCTCGGCAGGCTGGTCATTGACAAAGGCGGCGGAGGCGGCGTACTCCTTCATAAACTGGTCCACCGCCTGGGGATGCTGGTCCAGAAACTCGCTGCGCACCAGCAGCACGGCGGTGATGAGCTGGCTGTCGCCGCCCAGGGCGTTCCACTGCTCCGTCAGGTCCAGGGCCACCCGCAGGCCCTCCACCTGGCCCATGGCCACCACCACAAAGGGCTGGGGCAGCATGGCCACGGCGCTGTCCTGGGCCGCCATCTGGGCCACGATCTCCGTGGGCTCGCTTTTCCACTCCACGTTCACGTCCTTGCCCAGCTCCAGGCCGTTCCGGGCCAGCAGATAGGTCAGAGCATACTCGGGAGTCGCGCCCTTGCCGGTGGCATAGATGGTCTTTCCGGCCAGGCTCTGGATATCGGTGACGGTCTCGCCGCCCTTTTCCACCATATACAGCACGCCCAGGGTGCTGACGGCCAGCATCTTCACGCCGCCCTGGGTCTTGTTATACAGCACGGAGCCCAGGTTGGCGGGCACCGCCAGAATGTCCAGCTCCCCCTGCAGCAGCAGCGGCGTCAGCTCGTTGGCGCTGGCGGCCATCTGAAAGTCAATGGCGTTGGCGGTTTTCTGGTTTTCGGCGTCGTCCAGCAGCTTCACCAGGCCCATGGACGTGGGACCTTTCAGGCCGCCTACCCGGATGGTGACGGCCTCCTCCTGGGGCCGGTCGGGGGTCTGGGGCTGCCTGGCGCAGCCGGTCAGCACCGCAGCGGTCATCAACACCGCCAGCAGCAGGGATACAAATCTTTTCATTGGTTTTCTCCTTCCCGTGAAATGACGTTGGAATACTGTGTCTTGGCGCTGACGCCGGGCAGCCGCCCGATCTTGCCGGACAGCGCGGCGATCTTGTCCTGGGGCGCGTCCAGCACCACCGAGATGATGTTCACGCCCCGTTCCCGGTACGGCAGGCCCATGCGCCCGATGATATAGCCGCCGTATTCGTGCAGCAGCGCGTTCAGCGCCGCCGCCGAAGATTCCTGCTCCACGATGATGCCGATCAATGCCACTCTTGTTTCCATATGCCGTCACCTCCTCCGAAACAAAAAGAGCCGCGCCCTGCGGCACGGCCCCAGCACCCGGGAAGCGTTCCCCCCGGGCGGTGTCATCTGTGGCGTAGCTTCCGTCGCAATCGTAATTTTGACGTCAGGAACTTACCTCTATTTTATGATGGCCGCCGTCGGTTGTCAAGGCCGGTTTTTCTTGCCAAATGCAAATACATATTGTATAATAATGTCGACAAATTACAGTTTGGAGTGATTTCATGGAGAAAATTCGGAAACCCCGGGTACTTTTGACGGGCTTTACCCCCTTCGGCGGGGAAACCGTGAATCCGGCCCTGGAGGCCGTGAAGCGGGTGCGATGCCCGGAGGCGGAGCTGCGCATTCTGGAGGTGCCCACGGTGTTCGGCGATTCCGCCCGGCTGGTGACGGCGGAAATGGACGCATTCCGGCCGAATGTGGTGCTGTGCGTGGGCCAGGCGGCGGGCCGCAGTGCCGTGACCCCGGAGCGGGTGGCCATCAATGTGGACGACGCCCGGATCCCGGACAACGCCGGGCAGCAGCCGGTAGATGCACCCATCGTCCCTGGCGGACCGGCAGCGTATTTCGCCACGGTGCCGGTGAAGGACATGGTCCGGGCCATCCGGGAGGCCGGGGTGCCGTCGGAGCTGTCCAACAGCGCGGGGACCTATGTGTGCAACCACCTGCTGTACTGCGTACTGCACCATGCAGGTCCGGGAGTCCGGGCGGGGTTCATTCACGTTCCCTGCATTCCGGAGCAGACGGCGGAAGCCATCTACAACGAGATGTACGACTTTGCGAACTACGCGTTCAACAAGGCGCATTCCGTCTGCTACGCGGTGATCGCGTACCAGACCGCGTGGTTCAAATGCTATTACCCGCGCGAATATATGGCGGCGCTCATGACGTCGGTGCTGGGAAGCTCGGTCAAGATCTCCGAGTATATTGCCGAGTGCCGCGCGATGGGCATTGCGCTGCTGCCGCCGGATATCAATGAATCCAACGACAATTTCACCGTCGTGCCGGGCGGCATCCGCTTTGGCCTGGCGGCGATCAAGAATATCGGACGCGGCTTTATCCAGAAGGTCATGAACGAGCGAGAGCAGGGCGGGAAGTTCAC
>OGIL01000223.1_pt1 | contig 35707 bp, 35 predicted proteins | sample 1571751 | NCBI WGS metagenome assembly OGIL01 (sample SAMEA2581964, study PRJEB24529) | metagenome | biome: Human gut stool | place: China | collected 2011 | reverse complement strand
ATGTTAACATGGTTCCTGACAAAATCACTTTGGCTACAAGCCAATGTTAAATTCACAAGACTAATTAATTAACAAAACTCAGTTTAGGGCACTGAAAAGTGCCCTTTCGAAGGGGTATGCCCTAAATTGAGTGCTTACAATAATGTTAGTGTATGGATCATAGAATTACCCCAGAGTGGATTAATTCGCTCAAAGGAAACGAAATCTTCGTATTTGGATGTCGCAATTCGGGCAGACACTTTGATGGCGCTTCAAACTTTGCATTAAAGCACTTTGGTGCAGTGATGGGACAACGCGAAGGTCGTCAGGGACAATCTTATGCTATTCCGACTATCGGTGGTACTATCGGGTTAAATGAAATCCGTAGATCTGTTGATACTTTTACTAAATATGCAGCCAAACATCCGGAGTTACACTTTCTCGTGACTCCGGTTGGCTGTGGGGGTGGATGTTGTAAAGTATGGGAGATTGCTCCAATGTTCCGAAAGGCATCAAAGCTTTCGAATGTTAGTCTGCCACAAGACTTCTGGATAGAACTAGACAAAGGACGTATAGCAGAAGTTAAGCAGAAATTGGCTGTTATGTTTGATGCGTTATTAGATGTGGTATCAGAGTTTTTTGGAGAGCTGAGATTTATGAGGCTTAGAATGATGAATCCCAGCCAACTATATAAGAAGTTAATAAGCCGAGATTGCCACACTATATCGCTATCTGAACAAATGGAGTGGTTGATTTCTATGATGCGGCTATTACTGGTTCTTGGAATGCTCGATATCTAATAAATCATTCTACTCAATGCGCCTACATAGTCAAAGACAACAAAAAGAGAGTCGGATGGATTAAAAATAAGGACATAGATTGGAATGGCATTTCCGAATTGCCCAAAGAGGTGCAACGGAGAGTTCGCGGAAGAATATGCAACTATGATTTTGGAATCTTCGACTTTGAAAATGGAGTTGCAAAGATTATGTGGCAAATAAGTCCTAATGGTAAGTATCACTATCTTGACAAATACTATGGAGGCAAAACTACTGACGAGAAAGATATCAGACTTTATGGAGTAATTGATACAAATTGCAAGATTGTCGGAAAGCTGCATATTATAATTGATGAAGAGTAATATGTATAGATAGATTATTCCATTGGTTGTACTCTATATCATAAAACAAAAACATTGAAGTATGAAGAACTATTTTACCCTTGTATTGCTGCTGATTGCTGTATCGGTGGCATCTTGCACAAGAATGAAGAAATTTGAACGCATTGAATCTACAGAAAATGAACGTTATAGTATCGTCTATAAAGATGGTAAGTGTGGTATCTATGACAATAACGCAGATAGTCTTGTAACTTTAATAAAGTATGATGCCCTAAAATATTCACAATGCGTAATAAAAGATTCCATAGAAATTACGGTATGGGTATGCGGGTTGGATAGTTTAAGCGGTCTTGTATCTATTGCAGGAGAAAATAATGAGATGTTGGAAATAATATTCCCGTAAATGTTTGTATTATGTTAGATGAAAAGAAGAGAATTATCAATTTGCAGATTCTTGACGCAGTGATATCATTGAAGATTTCCGATGAAAATGAAGAAACAGTGCGTTGTGCAGCAAAACAGTTGAACGATCGTGCCAATGACATAAAAGAAAAAAATCCTTCCCTCGAATCCGCAACTCTGTTGGCCTATTTAGCTCTTGAAGAATGCATAAGTGGAATGAATAGAGACGAAAAGAGAAAAGATGGATTTTTCAAACGAATAGCAAAGGTTATATCTGGGAAAATGAATCAATTGTTTACAGATGAGTAAAAGTAATTAAAACACAATAATAATTTATGTTAGTCGTACACCCTACAGATATTACGACAGCCGTTCTTAGCACTTTATATAAAGGGATAGAATCGAAAGTCGTTGACCAAAATATGAGTAAGCGTGAGATTGAGCATTTGCTTCACCATTGTCCACCACGCGAGAGGATTATGCTTTTGGGACATGGTTCGGACAAAGGTCTATTTTCACGTACAGATGATATGATACCGGAATTTGACCGTATTATAGTAGGTCATTCCCATGCTTATCATTTGCGTCATCACAATGGTAATATCGTAGGAATATGGTGTCATGCTGACAAATTCGCACGTAAGGAAGGATTGCATGGCTTATTTTCAGGAATGATTATATCCGACATAAAGGAAGCGGAAGAGTATGGAATCATTACTCTACAGCATCATATAGATGAAGCAAATGAAGTAATGTTTGCCAAACTGAGGAAATTATTGGATGAGGGAATACCACTTCATGAGATCCCGGAACGGATGAAAGCCTTGAACGATACACCTTCATCATGGCTTACAAGTTTCAATTACGAGAACTTTTATTATTTGTAGAAACCAAAGAAAATGAATTTATAATATGGAAGAAAACTATATGGCTACCTCCCGAAATGGTCATGACTTGAAGGATATGTATAACCCTGAAACGAATACATTGGATATACGTTCAAATGGTCTTTATCCATCTAATGTATTGAGCAATTTATGCAGCAATGGTTTCCGTTTTGACGGAATGATATGCGGAAGCATGGAAGGCTTTCTTCAGTCGTTGAAGCGAAAGGAACTTGACAAGCAACGCCAAATATGTGGTATGAAGGGAGGTAATGCCCGCAAGATGAGTGTCACCTCATGGCAGACAGACCAGATAGTCTGGTGGAAGGGGCAAGCGATAGACCGACAGAGTGAGGAATACCAACAATTGATACATCGTGCCTTTCAAGCGATGTTTGAACAAAGTGAGCGTTTTCGTACTGCATTGATGCAAACAAGAGGAATGTTACTTACACACAGCAGTGGAGAGTCCAACACATATAAGACGATTCTTACCCCATCAGAGTTTTGTAGTATACTGACCGAGTTGCGCGATAACTACGATAAGCGTGACAAGACACAGGAACTCAAGGAGAAGTCTGTTGAAAGAAAGAAAAGACTCTATTTTGACATGGATGGAGTTCTTGTTGATTTTGAGTCAGGACTTACACAACAAAGTGAACAAGTGCTTAAAGAACACGAAGGCCATTATGATGAAATACCCGGTTTGTTTGGAGTTATGCAACCTATGTAGGGAGCCATAGATGCAGCAAAGAAGTTAAGCAAATACTATGATTGCTATATACTTACCACAGCTCCTTGGCGAAATCCTTCTGCATGGAGCGATAAACTGATTTGGGTCAAACAACATTTTAAAGGGTTATTCTATAAACGTATAATAATAACTCATTGCAAACAATTATGTAAAGGTGATATCTTAATAGATGACCGAGACAGAAATGGGGCGAGTGAATTTGAAGGAGAATGGATACAATTTGGTTCAGAGAGATTCCCTGATTGGAATTCGGTATTGGAATATCTTATACCAAAAGAAAATTAAGGGTTATCAAAGATAGAATATAGTCTTTATTATGCTCTATAACAGAAACAAACAATAAAATTTTAATGATATGTTGATTGCTATTTCTATTATGATTCTTGCTTATATGATTATGGGGAAAGACATTACACCTCTTTTGAATCGTGTAAGAAACATTGATTGGCGTGGTAATATCAATGCTTTAATGAATCGACTACGCCCTTGGGCATTGAAAGCAGGTCGCTTGGCAACTCGTCCATTATTGCGGTTCTATTATGTGCTAGATGATGAGAAAACTTCAACACTTGATAGAGTGTTGATTTATGCGGCAATCGTTTATACTATTTTGCCAATAGACTTTATTCCGAGGATAGTCTATAGATTTTTGGGTATCTTGGATGATGGTCTTGCAATACTGTATGTATATAAAAAGATTAAGGATAAGATTACACCTGAAATTAATGCAAAGGTTGAAAACACACTCAATGAATGGTTCGGTGTGGAGTATGAAATAGTAAGAATATAAAAAAGACTAAAGAATGGAAAGTAAACAATATGAACTGGATGTGTATGCTCTTGTAAATACCTTAATGAAGAAACTTGGTGTTAAATATCCGATAGACTATTTACTTGAGTGGTATAATCATACAGATAAAGTTCCAACACCATTCATATCCCCAATGATTGAGGATCGTGTTAATGCTTCAGTAAAACATGATGATAAAATAGAAACAAATATCCCCGAATGTGCAAAAACGGGATATTTTCCTTGGAACGATGTTTTGGCAAGTATGTATACTAAACCTGAACAAGTAAAAATAACGGAGGTAGTATGTCCCAATTGTGGAGAGAAACTTGTTGAACTTTATTTTTCTTCACCGGCTTGGACTTGGAAAGCATTATGTGGACGAGGTGGGCATATGACTATTTGCACAGAGTGCCCGCGACAAGTGGAATTTGGACTTGAAATAATGAATTAATGAAACAATGAAAACTAATTATACAACCTTTTCGGAAGCTGGTAAACGGCGAGCAAATCAAGATGTATGCCGTGTGATTGAGTTCCCTGAATACGACAGAACCTTAATGGTCGTTTGTGATGGTATGGGCGGTCACGCAATGGGGGATGTCGCTGCTGAGACAGTGTGTAATGCCATTTGCGAGTATTGGAAGCAAAATATACAAGTCTCAGATTCAGAGTCTAAAATCATTGAGGCATGCAAAGTGGCTTCTGATGCTCTTTACACACGCTCACGAGTAGTTCGTCCAATTGAAATGGGAACAACGCTAGTTTTGGCAAGTCTTGAAGGGAATACTGTAACCATTGCACACTGTGGTGATAGTCGCTGTTATTTATTACGTGATGGAGAAATTGTGCATCAGACGCAGGATCACGCAGACCCTCATTGGGGTTCTGAAGTTGTTACCAAATGTTTCTTCTCTATGAATCCCGAAGTAGCTGTTCCAGACATTATTCATTTTGAAGTCAAGTCTGGTGATAGTATTTTCCTGTGTTCCGATGGAGTCTATAAAGCAATGGCTCCTCAGATACTTACTGCACGTTTACAGGACGATAAGCCATTGGAAGATGTGATTGATGTAATAAAGTTTATGTGTGAAAAGTTCTCAACAGATAACTATACTGGCGTTTTGGCAAAAATTCTATAATTTTTAGAATTTACCTCTATCCAAGATAGAATACAAAAAAGATGCACTCTATAATAGCAAACAATAAAAGTTACTATTATGGGTGCATTTACTACAAAAAAGACTCTTTATGGCAACGCATCACAAATTCCTATTGTTGCCGAAAAAATCAGAAAAGCATTTGTAGCTGAGGGCTACGAAGTTCGTGTTGATAACCCTGACAGTGGTCAGGAAATCTACATCACTAAGGGCGGTCTGTTCAAGGCTGCACTAGGTCTACGCTCTGCCCTAAAAGTTATAATGAAGCCTTCACGAGACGGCAATATCAATTTCGAGGCGGGTGTTAGTATTATTAAACAACAGTTTGTTCCAACCGTCATCACGATGTGTTTATTCTCACCTGTTGTTATTGCACAAATTTGGGGAATGATAAAGCAATCGAAACTTGATGAGAAGGCGGTTGCTATTGCAGAAAGAGCATTATATCAAACAAAAACAATATAATAAATCAAAACCTATGAAGACAAAAATTTTCAACCTCATCATTATTGATGAGAGTGGCTCTATGCAGAGTATCAAGAAAGAGGCTATTGACAGCGTAAACGAAACAATCCAAACGATTCGTTCCGCTCAGAAAAAGCACGAAGAACAAGAACACTATGTGAGTCTTGTAACTTTCAATGATGATGTGAAGACCGTCTATGAGTGTGTGCCAGTGGATGAGGTTAAGGAACTTACCGCAGAGACTTATCGTCCCGATTGTTGTACCGCATTGTACGATGCTATGGGTATTTCGCTGAATGCACTCCGTAAGAAGGTTGTTGAGGATGACAAGGTACTTGTTACTGTTGTGACGGATGGTTACGAGAACTCTTCGAAGGAGTACAGCGGTAAAGCTATCAAGGCTCTTGTTGATGAACTAAAAGCAAAGGATTGGGTATTTGCCTACATCGGAGCTAATCAGGATGTAGAGGCAGTTGCGGCTACGATTTCAATTACCAATGTAATGAATTTCGAGGCAACAAGCGAAGGTACAACTGTAATGGGTGAAAAATTAGGAAGTGCTCGCACTCGTTTGTTTGACCGTATAGCCGAATGCTGTTTTTGTGCGGCTGAAGCTAATGAAAACTTCTTTGATGAAGATGAAAAGTAACATATAACATTGAAACTCTATGAAACGACTGACTCAAATCTTTCAAGCGCTGCTCGGTGTAGCAGCCTTGATTCTCACGGCATTGATTGCCGCAGGTCGCCTTGCTTGGCGTACAATTCGTAATTGGTGGAAGAAACGCTCAAAATGGCTGCGTCGCTCAATTGCAACGATTCTCATTCTGATTCCGGTAGGTTTTGTGGCACTTATTACTTATGCCTACTATGATAGCGAGTATGGCAGATGGTATTGGAAAGATAATTATCTGTCTAAGAATGTAGAGGTTCACGGCTTTCAAGACTATAAGGTTCGTGTATATAACCATCGTACAGGCAAATATACAACACCGAAAGTAAACTGGGTTGCCGATAGTCCTGCCAACGACTCTTTGACTGTATACGCCATCCCAAATAAGCGTGGCTACATAAATATCAAGAACGGAGAAATCGTGATCGACGCAGAAGCTAACAACTATCGTAAAGCGTGGGTATTTTCAGAAGGTCTTGCAGCTGTAATGAAGGACGGCAAAATCGGCTTTATCAATGCAAAGAATGAAGTTGTTATTCCATTCCAATTCGAGTATTCTGATAAGTGTCGTATGTGGGACTTCGGCTACCTTTTCCATGATGGGTATTGCATAATGACGAACAAAGATGGTGATTTGGGCTTGATTGACACTACCGGAAAGTGGATTGTTGAACCAGCCTACGATGAAATCTGGGCACCGCACGAAAGTGGTTACAGAATCATTGTTGATAACAGTAAACACGGCGTTCTCGATTCAATAGGCAATGTTATCTATCCTGCCGAATATGGTTATGTAGATGTGTTGTCTGATGGCTTTATCCTAACCAAAGGTGGCAAGAAGTGGCAAGTTGACTTTGAGGGAAATGTTGTTCAGCCATTTATGTTTGATGGAACATATTATCTGAACTATCCGATTGGTTACAATGAGTGTGGAGATATTCAATATGCTTTTGCCGATTATGCCAAATATGAGGTTATGAATCGTTATGGTATAATGAATCGCATAACAGGTAAGCCGATAACTCTTGCACTATATTCGGATATCAATATGCTCTCAAAGGATTTGTTTGAGGTACAAGATCCTGAAAGTTACGATTGGTATTTGGTGGATACAAACGGTAATGTGGTATCCAAGAAATAGCCATTGTAATGAGGCTTGAAATAAATGTCGGTATTCTTTTCACATGGAGTATCGACATTTTTTCATATCGTTAAGAGGGTTGATTAGAAAATAATTCCTACCTTTGCACTTGGAAAAAGCGTTCTTTTCAATAATGCAGAATAAGACAGATTAGGGAACTTCGCTTGTTCCTAAATCGTTAGCAGTCTAAAATCTTAATTCTGTAATCTATTCGTTTTCAAATAGAAAGACAAATCGTTATGTCTTAGCCCATGAAATTTCAATTTGGGGATACCAAGGTGCTCCATCAACCGTTTGTAATAATTGCGATATGTTCGTGGTTCTGTGGGCAATGGTTCATTGGTGAGTATGTAGTAATCCGCATTTACCACTTTTTTCAGTGGTTTCACCAATGCAAGCAACTCCTTGCTCATAGGAATTTCACGGCAGGAGTTCTTTGTTTTAGGCGTATTGATAACCAGCTCAGTATGTTTCATTTCACCTTCGATAATATAAATACGCTCTATGGTACGCTGAACGCTGATAGTTCCGCTATCGACATCAATGTCACTCCAGCGTAAAGCACAAACTTCACCAATACGAAGTCCGGTGCTTAGGCTTATATAGATGCCTAAATTACGGAATGTGAAATTTTGACGAATGTAGTCCAATATTTTCTTGTGATGGGCTACAGTCAACACCTCCAGCTCCTTGTTCTTTTCTGTTGTAGGATATTTTATGTCCCATTCTGAATAATTCATCCATTCGTGTTTTACTCCGAACTTCATCACCATTTTGAGCACAATAAGAATGTCCTTTACCGATTTTACACTCATACCACCATTGAGTTTTTGTAGTACAAAATCTTGTACCGCTTTCTCGCTTAACGCATCACTTTCACCAAAATATGGTAAAAGATGGTTTTCCAGAATCAACATATAAGCTGCAAATGTTGATTGCTTCACATACGGACGCTTGTCTTCTCGCCAAGCCATCACAATTTCTCTAATTGATTTCTTTGTCATAATTGCTTTTTTAGGGGTTTCCTATAATTAGAGAAATATAATGGGCAATGTTCCAAATCTGAGATTCCCGGAGTTTACGGGAGAGTGGAAAAAGGCATCACTTCAAGATATAGCAACTGTGAATCCAAAATCGGTTTCACTTCAAGATTCCTTTGTTTATATAGATTTGGAAGCTGTTGAAAAGGGTGAACTGAAAAAAATACAAGAAATAATCCGAAAAGATGCACCAAGTAGAGCACAGCGTGTTATTTACAAAAATGACATTCTGTTTCAATGTGTGCGTCCATATCAAAGAAATAACTACATTCATAAAATCCAAGACAAAAGTAATAAACAGTGGGTCGCTTCAACTGGATATGCGCAAATTAGGACAACAGAAACACAAAACTATATTTATCATCTATTAAATACAGATGGGTTCAATAGAAAAGTAATGGTTCGTTGTACGGGGTCAAGTTACCCAGCTATTAATAGCGAGGATTTGGCAACAATTCGATTCTATCTTGCTACTGACACCAGCGAACAACTTAAAATATCACGATTGTTTGATTTGCTTGATGAGCGCATCGCTACCCAAAACAAAATCATTGAGAAACTGCAATCCTTAATTAAAGGGCTTAGTCAGCAATTGCTTTCATCAGAGAATGATTGGATTTTATATAGACTGGATGACTTGGCGCAAATAAAAAGTGGCTATTCAGGAACACAAGTGAGTTATCAAACCCCTTATAAGGTTTCTCGCATAGAAACTATTAGCAAACATTGTATTGATATACAACGAATTGGCTATGTAGAGTGTATTCCTGAAAGCTATAGGTTAAACGTAGGTAATATTCTGTTTAGCAATATCAATAGTATTCAGTATATAGGAAATACAGCCTATCTTGACAAAGATTATGGACTTTATCATGGCATGAATTTATTGCGAATTATACCCAATACAACCATAGTTAGACCTCGTTTTTTGCATTTACTTCTTTGTACTGATTGGGCAATAAACCATTTTCAAACTATTTGCAATAAAGCAGTTTCACAAGCAAGTATCAACCAAACTGCGTTAGGTAAGAGTCGATTCCCGATCCCACCAATGTCTGTTCAACAACAAATCTGTAGTATGTTTGAACTCACTGAGAGAAAATTGGATAATGAGCAAGAATACATAAGTTGTCTTCAACAGCAGAAACGGTATTTGCTTCAGAAAATGTTTATATAAACATTAGGCTTAATAGATACTTCTTCAATAAAATGTATTGTTCCGTTAATGACTTTTCATTTGCCAAACGGCAATGCAAAGCGTCAAGAGTGTTAGCTATATGTCCTTGTTTCTCTAAGCTTGGTAGTAAAAACTTCATCTTCATAAAGTCATTTTTTTGAAGATTAAACCGTGTACTCCCTTGTGCTAACGGATATATAGCCCTACGAAATGAAGAACTTGAAATGAAGTGGGCAAGGTATTGAGGTAATACACGTTCATCATAGAAATGAATGCCAAAGCAGAAGCTATTCAAATAAAGTTTCTGCGTATTGCCCAAATATACTGCACCTATACCAACTTCTTCCGGAGTTTCAGATGAGAGTGTGAATAAGGCATCACCGTACTGCACACTGTTTTGTTTTTCGTTGGGAGCGATTTGTACCAATTCATAATCCTTTTCCGAGATGTAAGTATTCTGATACACGTTCATATAAGTAATGAATGGCTCACCATATCCGAAATCATCACCGCCTTTTCCGCTTAATCCAGAATAAGCTTCACCCAAATCTGAAAAGCAGACGGTTTCTCCCTTAATACCTTTGTGGATATTATCGTTTAGCCCTTTAATTAAGGATTGCAGTTTCTCAATGATTTTGTTTTGGGTGGCGATACGTTCATCGAGCAATGTCAGAAGATTTGAAATTTTATTTTGTTCATCCTTATTCTTGGGTATAAACACTCTTATCTTTTGGAGTTCATCGGATGTGATACCTTTGATAGATGTTCCCTGTACTTCTCTTGATTTTAGCTTCATTGTGCGAAGTAAATTATACGAAAGAAATACTGGATGACATTTTATGTCTATAATATTACAGAAATCTTGGCTAGTGCATAAAGATGTATGTGATAATGCTACTTTTCCAACACCTACTCTTGATACGATAAGAATGACTGGCGCAGGACAATATTTTGTAGCAGATTTTTCGATAGCATCTTCTGTAATATAACGGGATATAGATATATTATTAATATTATCCTCTTTAATATCAGATGATGAAATCCATGGAATTGAACCTGTCCAAAAGGATAAGTTTGAAGAAGATGGAGTACCTCCACCTATGAATTTACCTAATTCAACTAATTTAAAAGAATCCCACTCTCCACTAAACTCCGGAAATCTCAAATGGGGAACATTAAGGTTCTTCGAACCTTTTATCTTCTCACACTCGGCAGAGCAAGCAACCTCGTTCTGCTCTCGCTCAATCGAAGATTTGAGGACCTTTTTATCTTTATTATCTATTGCCCATAGTTATCATTCTTTTGTAGGATTCAAATCAAATGGAAGCAATGGAGTTTCATCATTACCCTCATTAAAACGATCAAAATCAGATATGTATGATTTATCTTGAATCAGTTTATATTTTTCGTATTCTCTATAAGCCTTATCTCTTGCTTCTTCTTGTGTCACTTTCCCGGCTGTATCGCACAGCTCGTAATCCATCGTTGCAAGATATTGTTGAAGGAACTTTTTCCAATCATCCATAGTTGAAACAATATGACGTGAAGCACGTGATTCTGCCATATCAAGAAAGGCTGTTGTAATAAGATTCAGCTGGGACAATTCAGAATCTGACAAGTAATTTTTCGCGACGATGGTATCAGACTTTTGCACTCTTCCGTCAGGGGCTTTCTTCCATGTGGTAAGTCCCATATAAGGTTGCTCAGAATCGGCCCGCTGATAGATAATTTCCGCAGCTGTATGATGGGTAACAGCAAGGTGCATCATATTCTGTACCATCTTGAAGAACAACTTTGTATCTTCAGATTTCGGGTCGTAATCTGCACTACATTCTGCATAAATGTCAGTTATCTTTTGGTAATATCTGCGCTCTGAAGTACGTATCTCACGAATACGCTCAAGCAAATCGTCAAAATAGTCCTTTCCGAAATGTTTGCCTTGTTTCAGCCTCTCGTCATCAAGGGCATATCCTTTAATGATAAACTCTTTCAGCACTGAAGTTGCCCAAATGCGGAATTGAGTAGCTTGATAGCTGTTTACTCGATACCCCACCGCTACAATAGCATCGAGGTTGTAGAATAGCGGCATACGCTCCACTTCCCGGTCTCCTTCTGTTTGAACTATCCCAATTTTTCGGATAGTTGCCTCTTTGGAAAGTTCTCCTGTTTCGTAAATTTGTCCGAGATGATAATTTATGGTTCTTACATCAACCCCAAACAAATCCGCCATTCTTTTTTGTGACATCCAGAATGTTTCGCTGTTGAAAATGACTTCTACCCGTGCTTCTCCTTGGGCTGTTTTATACAATAATATATTAGAACTTAGCGAATTATGCATAAATTCTGCCATTGAGACAGATTGCGAGAAAAAGTCTCGTGCCTGTTGAACAAGCAACTTTTTGCCATCAGCATTTTCCGCAATAATTATACATGCCATACGAGAAAGACGGAATATATTCACCTTGCGGAATGAACCGTTTCCAATCCTTACCATATCAACCGCTTGGTTGAAATGCTCGTCCACATTCATTCCTTTCTCTCCGGCTACCTTGATGGCTTTGTCTATGACCCGTTGGAATTTCCAATAAGCAGAATAGCCCATTGCACCACAAAGGTCACGGGAACTCCAGTATTTGTTCCCGTTTTCATCCTTGCGGCATATATTCTCAAATGAAGGTGTCATCTGAGATATGTTGTCATTTTCACCCATTGCTATTACTTTCTGAACTATTCTACAATGCCTAATTCTTTCAGGTACACTTCAATCTCTTTATCGAGTTCAGCACGTTTGGCTTCCAATTCCTTTATTTCTGCCATTACAGCTTTAATATCAATAGGTTCTTCCTCTTCAAAGGTATCAACATAACGAGGAATATTCAAATTGTAATCATTCTCGGCTATTTCTTGAAGAGAGGCAAGATGACTATACTTTTCTATTTCCTTACGGTCACGATAGGTCTCAACAATCTTTTGAATATGCTGTTCCCTAAGCTTGTTTTGTGTCTTGACCTTTTCAAACTCTTTGCTGGCATCAATGAAAAGGATATTATCATCCTCCTTGCGACATTTCTTGAATACAAGAATACAGGTCGGGATGCTCGTACCATAGAAAATATTGGCAGGCAAACCGATAATGGCATCCACATAGTTTTTCTTTTCTATGAGAAAACGACGGATCACTCCCTCTGCATTTCCTCGGAATAGTACACCATGCGGAGCAACACAAGTCATCGTACCACCTTCGTTCAAGTGGTAAATCATGTGCAGGATAAAAGCATAGTCGGCTGTCTTGCGTGGTGCAAGTCTTCCTGCCTTACTGAAACGGTCATCGGTATTGAATTTGTCGGCAGCACTCCATTCGGCAGAGAACGGAGGATTTGCTACAACAGCATCAAATTGGGTGTCGCCAAAGGCATCCCATTCAAGTGTATCACCGTTTTCTATCTTGAAATTACTGAACTTAATGCCGTGAAGCAACATATTCATTCGAGCAAGATTGTAGGTTGTCGGATTCTTTTCCTGTCCGTAAATATCTACTGCATTGCCAATACTTGCAGCACGAAGCAACAACGAGCCGCTACCGCAAGTAGGGTCATAGACATTGCGCAAACGCTGATGTCCTATAGAGACGATTTCTGCCAAGATACGGCTGACTTCCTGCGGAGTATAGAATTCTCCGGCTTTCTTTCCGGCTCCTGCAGCAAACTGTGAAATCATATATTCGTAAGCATCACCCAATATATCAATCTCTTGCGATGCCTCTAATCCAAAATCTATATCGTCTAATGCAAGAAGCACATTACTAACGAGCGTATTTTTATCATCAGCTGTCTTGCCCAATTTGGGCGAAGCCAAGTCAATATCTGAGAACAAACCGCCAAAATCATCTTCGCTGTCCTGTCCCAAAGTACTGTCCTCGATACGCTTCAATGAGCGTTCAAGCATAGGTAAAATGTTTTCTTTTCGCTTGATAGCTTCAATTACTGACGAAAACAAAAATTTGGGCTCAATGAAATAACCGATATTCTCCAGGCATTGGTTTTGTGCTTCCTCCTGTAGTTCCACAGCATCAGCATCCTCCATTTCCCACAATTCCTTAAAGGTTATATCATCATCTGCCAAAGCATTGTTGGCGTATTTTTCTATTTTCTCTGACAAGTATTTATAGAAGATGAAACCTAATGTAAAATACATAAAGTCGCTTGCCGACATATTACCTCGCAAACGGTTTGCGACCTCCCAAAGCTGGTCACGGAGTTTCTGTTGTAATTCTTCGCTCATATTATCTTATTCCTTATTCTTATTTATTGTTTGACGCAACAAGTTAAAAACATAATCTATTTCTGCATCGTTTTTCAATGGGAAACGAACTTCATATGCCCCATTTCCCCAATGTCCAACTTCTGACACATCACGAGTAATACCTTCTGGGTCTTTGAGTGTTCCTTTCTTAGCATTGAGAAACAGTCTTATTCCCTTGTTTTGCATAACTATATCACAAAATACCTTTCCTCCTATTTTGAAACCTATAGTTTTCTTTTTTGGATATATTGTAATATCCTCTCCGTATGATAGCAAAAACTCTTTGATTTCCGTATAGATGTTGAGAAAATCATCTTCAATGTTCTCTAAATGATCCTGTTCGCTATATACTTTAATTTCTTTGCTTACCGTTGTTATTGTCTCACTATTAGAGACCGTTTTAATACTTTCCTTACTTGAACGGTTTACTATCTGTTCAAAGGAAAGCATATCATTTGTAAAACGTTTAATTTCCCATAGTTCTATAGGCAAATCTTTGAAATTGATAGCTTCTTTTTGATAAGTTGTAAAATTAGGTGAAACAAACAATACCTTTGACTGAGACCAATCCACATCGTTTCGTTTGAGTACTCCCGATTTAGACTCGTTGTACTCTAAAATAAATTCAGCCTTGTTATTTAACATCAGGGATAGATAAGCATAACCTTGGTCTATTACACTAAAATTCTTATCTCTTTTATATTCTAATATAACAAAGGATTTTTTCTCTGAATCAAAAGCCAAAGAGTCTATACGGAAAGAACCAATAGAAAATTCCGTCTTGATGAAATCAAGCCCAAGCAACGTCTGTAGATTCCTTTCAACGATGTTTTGAATTTCCTTCTCCAACTTAAATGGCTTCTCTTTTATAAGCGTTAGTTGCTCATTATTTATTTTGTATGTTGACATCCTTATTCCCAATTAAACGTTTTTATAATACTACGCAGTCTTTCCATTATTCTCGTCAAAGCCTTTCGGGTTTTGATAAGACCAAGATGTTTCTCTTTCAATACCTTTTGTATAATCTCCGGCTGCTCTTTTTGTAAATAGTCATACTCCTTCATGTAATGATTAAGCACCTCAGCTGAAATCTGTTCTTCAGCAGCCAAATCAGTCACTGCCTTATTACGTTCTGACACAATATATTGGTTCAGACGTTCCTCTAATTCATTTGTTCCATCGGCTCTATTGCGCCCATTCATGAAGTTTTCCTTGTCTTCATCTACATTCTTTTGAATAAAGCCGTCAATGAGTTTTGCTTTGCCTCGCATTCCGGCATCCTTAATCATTGTATCAAGGATATGCTTCCGTTTTTCTGAATAATCATCACTATATGGGTCTAGTTCCGCAATGAGTTCCAGAATATACGCCACATTAATAATGTCACTATGTAAGAGTTCAAGACAGAAATCAATATCTTCCAATCCTTGGTTATTCCCGTATGGAACAGGATCTTCCGCAACAGTTGACGGTGCAGCAGGTGGATCAATAAACCCGACTGTAATATCAAGATATTTACTCTTATAATCGTTAAACTGCTGTTCAGTCATGCCGAGGTCTTCAGCATCCTCGCTGTAATCTTCGTATATCTGTATTTCTGCATGTTTACGGATAATGTCTCGAAATGCAAGCACAAAATTCTTCTTGTCATTTTCACTTTGCAGGAAGTCTATACTACTTGGTGTTGGATATTTTTGCAGAAAATCAGTTGCCAAACTCTCGTACTCCTGCTTTACTTTCTCAAACGGAGGACGTACTATATCTTCAGGATTATCAGAGTTGCTGAACAATTTAATAGCCGTATCAACATTGTTTTTCAAATCTCTGAAACAAACTATTTTACCAAAACGTTTCTTCTCGTTCAATACTCGATTGGTTCGGCTGAACGCTTGCAGCAAACCATGATATTCCATGTTCTTGTCCACATAGAGCGTATTCAGCTTTTTACTGTCAAAGCCTGTAAGGAACATACCCACAACAAGACAAAGATCAAGCGATTTCATATCCGCCTTCTTCTTTTTCATGCGCAGATTGATGTCATCATAGTAAGCACGGAAGTTCTCCGTGGTAAAAGATGTGCCGAAGTTTTCATTATAATCGTTCATAATGGCTTGCAGTTCATCCGCTTCACCCACACTCTCTTTTGCATACTGCCCTGTACCCATGCCGGTCTGTTCATCATCCTGACTATTATTGGCTGCGTATGTAAATACTGCACCTATACGGATTTTAGGATTCAACGATTTGAAAATCTTGTAATAGCGTATAAGCATAGGAACAGACTGCACGGCGAACAATGCGTCAAACTCTCCGTCGAATGTAGATTTGTTAAAATTGTTAAGGATAAATTTGGCAATTTCCTCCATACGAGCTTGATTGTCGTTGTCAACCACTTCGTTGCCGTGATAATACTCCACAAGGAAGCCAAGTACGTTTTCATCCGCTATTGCATCTTTAATAAGATGTTTATGGAGACAGTTTCCAAATATTTCCTTCGTAGTATGTCCATCAACAGCATTCTCGGTGAAAATAGGTGTTCCAGTAAAACCGAATATTTGGGCATTGTCAAAGAACTTCATTATCTTCTTATGACTATCCCCAAAATGACTGCGATGGCACTCATCAAATATCATCACGATACGTGAGTGACGTATAGCATCAATCTTGCTGCTATACCACGTCTTACTAACTGCCGCATTAAGTTTTTGAATAGTAGTGATAATAATCTTGGAGTTGCTTTGAAGCCGTTTCACTAGTTCATCCGTATTATCAGTACTATCTACAGCCCCTGGTTCAAATGCTTCGTATTCCGATTGAGTCTGGGTATCAAGATCATGTCGGTCAACAACAAACATCACCTTATCCACATCATCCAATTCTGATACAAGTTGTGCAGCCTTGAATGAGGTCAATGTTTTTCCGGCACCTGTTGTATGCCAGATATAACCATTATCATTGGAGTTTTGTACACGATCCAAAATTTTCTCTACCGCATAGAATTGGTAAGGACGAAGTACCATCAAGCATTTGTCGCCCTCATGAAGCACAATATACTTTCCTATGATTTTGCCAAGCGTACATTTTTCCAAGAAGAATACGGCAAACTTATCCAATTCATTGAACGGATGATTGGCAGCATCTGTCCAGGTGAATGTGAACTTATACCCACTATTTGGATTATTGGCAAAATAGCGAGTATTAACACCGTTGGATATGACAAACAGTTGGATATAATCAAACAATCCATGAAACGAAGTCTTGTGATAACGCTGTATTTGGTTGTATGCCTGTTTAAGTTCCACACCACGACGTTTCAATTCAATCTGCACAAGTGGCAAACCATTGATTAGAATCGTCACATCATAGCGGCATTTTTTACGTCCTTCCACCGTAATCTGGTTGGAAACCTGAAATTCATTCTGACACCACTGCTGCCTATTTAGAAATTCCACCCATATACGCTGTCCATCAGCTGTATCAAGCGGATATAAGTCACGAAGTTTCTTTGCCTTTTCAAAGCGAGTACCACCTTCAAGGTATATTAGAATCTTCTCAAACTCTTCTGCCGTAAACTCAGTACGTCCGTGCTCTTCCAATCGTTTGCGGTTGTGAATCTCCAACTGCCGCTTGAAATTGGCATAAAGATTATCTTCCTCGACAATCTGAACATACTCGTAGTCCATTTGTCGGAGTGTGGCTATCAGTCCGGCTTCCAATGCCGCTTCGCTTTGTGTTGACATATTCTTGCCTTATTATGAGTGGTTACTTTACTTTTATATTGCTATTCAGTATCTTGACATCCAATGCTTTTTCAATCTTGCACAGAGTTTCCAATGACATATTCTCCCGTCCTTTTAGAACTTTGGAAATATACTGCTGCGAACAATTCATCTTCATAGCCAACGCCTTTTGAGTCATACCGAGCAGCTCCATTCGATTCGACATAGCTGCAGCTATAGCCTGCGAATGGCAAACCCAATCTTCTCTTTTGTTTTCCATTATATTCTTTACTTCTCCTAAAGTGTTGTCTATCTTTTCTTCAGCCATTGTATGAATCAAAAATACCTTTGTCCTATTTTGTAGGCAAAGGTACTATAAATAATTGAGATAACACAACTTTCAAGTTGTTTGATAACATTTTCGGAGCAACATAGTATTCATTGTTATTGTGCTCTTTGTCAAAGATGTTCTTATTTTCTCTCAATGACAATGTGTACCATAAAATGTTGGTATGTACTTCATTATCCAGATTAAATTATTATAGCAACATTCCGCATGAATATATCTGAAATAATCATATAGAGGACAGTTTACATTATTGACGGTAAAATCCCTTGGTGCCTTATATTTTCCCCTTTTATCCTCAAAACAAACTCTTGCATAACATTCTATACTTCAACGACTTTTGGAGCAAGACTTGCTTCATCCGGTTTCAGTTCTGATTCATCATGAACCTCGATTGTCTTTATATGTTCCTCTATTTGAGGTTCTACATAGATTGTTAAGACACCATTTTTTTGGTAATCCTCACATAGAAATTTCCAGATTAATGAAAACTTTTTTATACCATCAACTGGAATGACACTCATATAGAAATCACGACAATCTTTCTGAACAAAAACCGAGTTTTTAGGTCTGTACTCTAATTGATTTTTATATGTCTGATAAACTTCTCTTTTTGCATCCCTACTTGCATTAATCTGTGCTTTTGCCGCTTCATCTATGCCAAATGCATTAAAGTAGTAAAAGTTGTCATCAATTTCCACAATATCCTCTGGTCTAAAAGAGACAATTAGTTTTGGAGTTCTTATGACTGTTTTACCTGTATTCTCAATTCTTATACGAAGTTTGCACCATCTTTTATCTATCTTCTTTGGAGGATTGAACGAGAACCTTGGAATGCCGATATTTGGCACTTCTAAATTGCCCAAACTTAATCTCATCACATCCTGTTCAATTTCTGTCAATTTCCTATACTCATAATGCTTGATAGTCTTTACATATTCTGGGTATATTGTGATTTCATCCTTTCCGTGAAAAGTTACAAGTACATCTGTGGTATCCTTAAACTGACAATTGTTCACGTACCAGTTATAGGTCGTCCTATATCGCTCCAATTGATCAACTATATCCTCCCACGACGCAATATCGATAGCAAAGAGACCTTTAGCCCTATTCTCTATATCTTTCTTTCTAATGTATCCTTCTATCTTGACATCTTTATTCGCTGTAGTAGCAAATACTAGCAATTTTAAATTAGGCTCAAAATCTAAAGCTTTTGTTATTTCATTATCAATTTCTGCTTCTGTTAACTGTGCATTTGTATAGTCATCCTTACCTTTGCACTGGATGCCACAGTAACCACTATATTTCTCAACATACGAAAATACATCAACTCCATATTGATTCTGTCCCTGACGACCATGCCGTTTTATAGTATCCTCACATATCCATATCTCTCCCCACAATAATTTGCAGAGTTTTTCAAAATCTTGCCAATTGCTTGGCTTTTTCAATTGAGTTTGAGCTATCATATAAACATCTTCTGTTAAACTATATTTTACCCTTTTATTCAGACCATCATACAATGTGTACAACAATTTTTGTTAATTTTATGACAGGCTATTGCTTTATTCATCATCTTCATCAAGAAAAGTCCAATCTTTGGAAGCATATTCCTTTTCAAACTCTGCCAAGTCTTCCTTAATTCGTTCACGGAAACTCTCTTCGCTGTCATCGCCACTCATCATCCGATCTACGCGAGTTGCATATATTTCTGCTATACGAATTTGCCGATAAGCCTCTGTCATTGCATCTATCGTCTCAACTGACAGTTCCAACACATCAGCTTCATCGGGATAGCGGTCATAATAACAATGATGGATTGAGTATAACACCGGAATCTGTTCGCCGTCAGAAGTGTCAGACATATATCGCGTTGTTGATTGGAATATCACCCCATCACCAAAGAATTGTCGGTCTACATATTTTTGTTCTGCCTTAACGATAGTTGTATCTCTTAGAAGAAAAGATTCCGCATCTTCATAACTGGCAAAACTTATGTAGTCCTTATAGCTATGGTATGAGCCAAAGCTATCTTTCTCGTAAATAGTCCAATAGTTTTCATAAACCTTTTCCGGCTTTGGCTGTAAGGCTCTTGCTATATCACGCTCAATAGTATCTGCAATCTCACACATTGCATATGTGCTCCTATCAAAATATCCGCCACTCATGGTTATTTCTTCTTTATCAAATGTGAATTAAGAAATTAAATACAATCATATTGTTTATCAAACACTCCTGAAAACATATCCATTTCTCTCTTGGAAATTCCTAATCGTGTTGCCAATTCGCGCCATCCTTTTATCGCTTCAATCACCTCTAAAATAATTTTCTCCGCAGTGTTTCGATTAAGCATATAATCCTCGCAGGCATCAAGCAAGATAATTAAATCTGCCTTGTTGGAAGTTGATGAGATGAGCAGACTTTGATATTCATTCAGCGTTGGATTCATATCGTATGCCGGCGACAATGTCCATCCTTTTGCAGTCAAAAGAAAACCGTGATTGCGGAAATGGTCATCAGTATTGCCGATACAAATATTGAAAGCCACACGACGGTATAGTTCCTGCAGGTTTCGCTCTACATCGGTACAGCTCTGAATAATAAAGTCGACTATATCCAGATAACCATGCCCGGTAGTTGCATTATCTCCATCACTTAATCCCAATAAGGTCATAGCAGATGCAAAATGAATACGTTTGCTATCGTTTGTTCTATCGAAACGTTGTGACAGCAATGTATGATATTTTTCTCCAGTTGCCAGCACTTTGGTTTTTGCTACGTTTACTCCTGCTTTTGTAGCAAGCAAGTGACTGAAATGCTCCCAAAGTCCTACATTATAGTCATCCTTGCGAGACGGGAACTTTGCCACGTAAAGGGTTTTATCTGTATCAATCACATTGGCTTTAGGTCTTGCACCTCCTAATGATGTCCCAGGTTGCACAAGTTGTGCAATCCATTTCTTATCGGGGAGCATATTGTTTTCTTCGCTTTTCTCAATCTCAGCACTGGCTGAAATCAACTCCCGAATATCTGTCAGAGGTGGAATTTTCAACGATTCACTCACATTGATAAATTCACCATCGGGATCTTCCTTAAAACGGAATCCACCCATTCGGGAGAAATCATCGATACCAGTTAAGAAATCGAAAGATGATAATCTCCGTACCGGTCGTTTTTCTTCCGCCGCTGTAATTTGCTCACGACGCAACAACAAAGTACGTCCCCAACGATCCGGCAAAGCATCGGAAAAACATCCGAATATATCCTTGTCCGGTTGTGTATATTGTTGTCCCGGGTAATTATTTAGGTCGTCGCTCAAAAACAGATCGCTGTGCTGCCTTAACCATTCATTATTGAACGTAAAACTATAGCTGTCCGCACCACGAAGAGACTCATAGCCCAATTCGCCTATGAGTTCCACTTCTTTGAGCCAATCGAAATCGGCATATACATACAACTTTTTCATAGATTATTCTTTCTTGGATGCACGTTCTCTTGTTTTCAAACTCAAATCTTGCAAAGCTTTTCCCATTTTATCTTCTTTGGCAAGCAATAAAATATCATCGTCAAGTTGCAATGCATACAAAACACGTAGATAGATCCCTATTGCAACAGTAGGAATCCCTTTTTCTATTCGGGACACAGTAAGCGATGAACAGGTTGCCCGTTCTGCCACCTGAGCCACACTCAGATTCCGACGCAAGCGAGCTAACTTAATCTGCTCACCTACAATTTGCATCTTCTGCTCCAATTTTCGGGGAAGCTTGGTTCCCATTGTATTCTTTGTCATTACTACATCAATTTAAGGTGCAAAGCGACTATACCGATGACTTCACTATATTCAACCTATCATATAATATACAAAAGTAATACTTTTTATTTATTTAATGATGTATTACACATAGAAAAATGCACATCTTGGCATAATTAACCATATACCTAATCTATTTTGAGCAAAAACTTCCAAAAACTAAATGCTATAATGTTGTTTGTAAGCATCATGTACACCTATCAACAAACAATGCAAATTGTTCATCATACACTCATCATATCAAAGAACTATTTTGCTTACCAAAAGAAAAAGATATGACTCCACGCTTAACTTGACTTTAATGACCGTTATTATATACACGGGCAATAAAGTTAAGTCAAATAGAGGGAGAGAAGAAAATTAGCTTACTTACTGGTATTATTTTCTTTTCGCCAGCAATCAATATCAGTCACTCCGTGTTCAATCTTGGAGGAGCAACTAGCAATATAGACACAGGCATAACATCAGATGAAATGCTATGCAAAATCTTCCGTAAACCTCATAGCACGGCTGGCAAATTTGCACCCAAAAACCACCTTTTTTATCAAAGTCTTTTCATTTGTTTTCCTTGTACCGGAAAAACGCATTATCTTTGCAAAAGTTCAGCGAAGAATAAAGAGCAAAATCAGACTTTCCTACCGTTTAAGTTTCAAACTATTGGTAGTCAATCAGTCTAATATGTTGCATCGAAAATTCCGCCAACGAGGATTTAGAAAGATGTAATTCTGGCAAAGAATTCAACTATATTGAGAAATTATCGGAATATTTTTTAAACTCTCCAATGAATATTGAAAATATTTCCGTATTTTTGAGATCATAATAAAAATACTTTCAATTTTTAGAAGCAAATATATGAAACAACAGTTTTGCCAGAGTTGCGGCATGCCTCTCACTGATACAAATAAAGGAACAAACTCTGATGGAAGTTTGAACAATGAATACTGTTCTTATTGTTATCAGAAAGGACAATTCACACAAGATTTTACCCTGAACCAGATGATAGAATTTTGTACCCAATTTACGGATCAGATAAATAAGGAGACAGGATGGAATCTTACTCCGGAACAGGCTAAAGAAAATATGAGACAATTCTTCCCTACTCTTAAACGATGGAAAGAAAAAGATGAAAGAACACTTACAGAAAAAGCAACCGGCTTGCTTGCACAATGTAAGGAGATTACGATTGTCTCAATTGACGCAGAAGGATTTCCACGTCCGGTTCCAATGTCCAAAATCAGTTCAAAAGGATGTAATGAGGTATGGTTAGCAACCGCTGCCAATTCAGTAAAGGTTGCAGACTTCAAATTGAACAACAAAGCCGGACTTTGTTATTCAAACTATGGTGACAGTGTTGGATTGAGAGGAATCATTGAGATTATAACTGATGACAACATACGAAAAGAAATGTGGCAAGACTGGCTCATCAATCATTTTCCGTATGGCCCTACAGATCCTAATTTTGTGCTTTTACATTTCATAGGAAAAGAAGCTACATTTTGGATTAATGGAGAATTCTCACACAAAAAGTTGTAACATAAATTCATATTATGAAGAATAGGCATAGCATTCTTTATGTCTTGCATTCATTATGGAAAGAATAAGATATTTAGGACAACAACCTCTTACTGAAAGGACAAAATTGCAAGATACAAATTAAAACAGCAGACAATGGAAATTCATAATTTACTGGATGTCAAATCAAGAACCGAGTGTCGCCTAACGTTTTTTTACAATAGACAAGGATATATTGCAAAAACCACAATCTGACCCGGTAGTGTGAAACAACTTCTGCCAATTTCCTGATTTATATAAGCGAATCAGAATTGATGCTATCCAAATCAAGAAGAATCAGCCCGAACTTTTTGAAAGTCGCCTGAACAAATTCATAGAAAATACCCGAAAAGGACTCCTTTACGAAGAATGGAATGACAACAGAAGATTATAAAATTACAGAAAAGCATTAATCTATTTCTATATTTTGTTACCTTTGCATCTAAGATATTAAAAACAAAGATTGTTCAACCATATGAAATGGCAATTGTGCATATAGCTACGCATAATAAATAGCATTCTCAATTCAAGCTATTGTTAATATACAGGCTTATAATACAGGTCTGTGCTTCTTTATTTTGCCATTATATCAAATAATTACTTTACAAATAAGTTATGTCACCAGCTGACAGAACTTGTTGTATTTTATCATGTTGAACAATGAATTATACATATAAAAACATATGGCTCATCAACTTTCCGGTTATGATGAGCATCCTTATCGAACAACTTATTAATATAACTGATGCTATCTTCTTAGGTCATGTTGGTGAAATAGAATTAGGAGCATCCGCACTCGCCGGAATCTGGTATCTTGCCATTTATATGCTCGGTTTCGGATTCAGTATAGGTTTACAGGTTGTCATTGCACGGCGTAATGGCGAGCAGCAATATTCAGAAACAGGTAGGGCATTCTTTCAAGGATTACTTTTTCTGTCGGGTTTAGCAGTTCTACTATGCAGTATTTCGAAAACAATATCTCCCATGATTCTGAGCAATCTGATTGCATCTGAGAAAGTATATTTTGCTGTTATTGATTATCTGGACTGGCGCATTTGGGGATTAATGTTTTCTTTTCCTTTTCTTGCATTGCGATCTTTCCTGGTCGGTATCACACTTACAAAACCTCTTAGCAAAGCTGCCTTTACTGCCGTATTGGTGAATATACCTTGTAATTGGCTTCTCATATTTTATTTCGATATGGGAATAGCCGGTGCTGCAATAGCATCTTCATTTGCAGAATTATGCTCATTGATAATATTGTCAATCCATGTTTTACGAAAAATGGATAGAAAGGTTTATGGTCTGAACTGGAAATTTGATAAAAACATATTCCATCATGTCTGTTGTGTTTCTATCTGGAGTATGTTCAATCCATTTATTGGAGTAGCCTCATGGTTCGCCTTCTTCATAGCCATTGAGCATTTGGGAGAATTAGAACTGGCAGCAACAAATGTCATACGCAGTATATCCACCTTTTTTTTCGTCATTGTCAATTCACTGGCAGCAACTACCGGCTCATTGGTAAGTAATCTGTTGGGAGCAGGACAAAAGAATCAGGTTTTCCCGTTATGTAACCGGGTTATCCGTTTAGGGTATTCCGTGGGAATCCCACTTATTATCCTTTTTATAATCTGTTTCAATCCGCTTTTCAAAATTTATTCTGGTAATGAGAGCCTGATACAAATAGCACGGCTGCCATTTACAGTAGCCCTGTTGAATTATGCTTTTGCCTTACCTGGTTATGTATATATGAACGCCGTCACCGGGACAGGTGCCACACGTACAACCTTCATTTTTCAGACTGTAATCATTATAGCCTATCAGATTTATTTATGGGCGATAAGCTATTTCAGCACATCCCTGTCTATATATTGGACAGCAGAATATTTATATGTGATATTGCTTGGAGGACTTTCCATTATCTATCTAAAATGCAAAAACTATTAATCGTTTGAATCCCATGATGAAAAAAATATATCCTCGTACAGGAGATACACAGACTGTTTACCTAAATGCTGTTGTAAAAGACCCGTCTATTGAAGTCGGCGATTATACGATCTATAATGATTTTGTATCCAATCCGCTACTTTTTGAACAGAATAATGTACTGTATCATTATCCAATCAATCACGAGCGATTGATAATAGGTAAATTCTGCTCCATTGCTTGCGGCACAAAGTTTCTGTTCAATTGTGCCAACCATACATTAAAATCTCTATCAACCTATACATTCCCTTTGTTTTATGAGGATTGGAATTTGGAGAAATCCAATGTTTCAGATGCATGGGATAACAAAGGAGATATCATAATAGGTAATGATGTATGGATAGGTTATGAAGCAATTATAATGGCTGGGGTACATATCGGAGATGGAGCAATCATTGCCACCCGAGCTGTTGTCACTAAAGACATACCACCTTATACCATAGTAGGCGGTATTCCTGCCAACCCGATCAGGAAGCGTTTCAGCGATGATATTATTCAAAAATTGGAAATACTGAAATGGTGGGACTGGCCTATTGAAAAAATCCATCAAAAATTACCTTACATTCTCAATGGTGACATCAGCAACTTATTTGATAATAGAAAGTAAAGAATTGTCCAAATTTAAAACCTAAAAGAGTGTAATTTGCAGGGAAACGCTCTTTTAGGTATTGGGAATCAATTCATCAGGTGATCATTTGCAAAAATATATCCTATTTGGTCAGAATTTATCCCGGTTACTCCTATTTCCACGTCAATATTGGTATGCAAGTATCCATATATACAGGCATCAATCCTATCGCCCTAATGGTACGCAACTTCCACCTGGTAGGCAAATGATAGGTAACCACCACGATATGGTTTGCTATACTTTTCTCGATTTTTTTTGCAGATAAAGTCAAGAGACCTCGTACATCCGGTTAAACTCCTCCACCTGCAACAGCTTCCCGTCAAACTTAATCTGACGGAAGTCGTTCATACCTTTCCACACAAAATACTCATCATCCGGGTTGATATGTGACCAAAACATAGTCAGAACAAAATCAGCATCATTGATGCGGAATATATAGAGAATTATTAGAAATCAAATTGATTTACAATTTCTTTAGTATGCACAATTTTCAATGTATCCTTCCTGTTCATACACCCTACCATAGTGATGAATCATTTCAACCAACCCATTCAAACGTGAATCTATAATATTCAGATTTTTATATCTAAGATATTGAGTATCATACAGTCCCGCATTTCCAGATTTCAACCTCTCTTCTATATCTTCGGGAATAAGGAAACCTGCTCTGTCGCCCAAAAATTTATAAAACTCTGACTGATATATACATATACCTGCCAGATCAAAATCTCCGAAATGTATATATCTATTAGGAATTTTGATAAGCCATTCCCTTAAATCTGCCGACTGAGGGTATCTGGAGACAAACAAAACTTTATTATCTCCAAACAGATATTTCTGACTCCGTATACGACAGAAGTTTTCACCATTTTCCACTCCCACCACTATCACGTCTGACGGTATATAAAATTCATCGGGGTTTTGTATGAAAACAGCACTTCCTTCCGGAGGGGATATAACAAACTCACTATTCCTTATTCTTGCATGAATAGGTTCGTAACAGTTGACAAGAAAACCCCTGAAAGTTCGAAGCTTTACAGTTTTGGAGTCGCCGGTTTCCTGCACAAGCGTACTGCGCTGCAAGTCTTTGTTATCGCCAGAAAAGATTTCAATCCATCTTTCGAGAGAAGTGCCGGATGTATAATTATCTGAAATATATCTGCTGAATGCCACAGAATCCGTAAGGCGATAGGAAATTCTGCTGCCACTGGTTATTCCGGTTATAAGACCCTCTATCCTAAATTCATCAACTATCCATCGCGGAAGTGAGCTTGAAGGAAGAGTTCTTCCTTCAAGCATATAAAGCAACTTTTTCGCAATAGATATTGTAAATCGTTTTTTGTTTATATCCATATTATTACAAGACATTTTTATTTCCGTGTAAGCAATGACACTACCCTTGTATTGCTTTTCGCATCTTTGCTTAACAGATAAGTATATTTATAATCCTCAACATTATAAGTGGTAGGCGAACTGTTGATAAGTAATATGTTGCGGCAATTGGCAAATTCAAGTATGCCTTTCACATTATTAGGATGCAACTTACCGATTTCATCCATCATACAATGCACCTTGAAATCTCCGAATTTCCTTGAGACTTTTTCCTTGAAAACATTGATAAGCATGATGTTCACCATAGCCTTAACCAGTATGTCTGTACCATCGGAACCTACATTCGCTATTTTCTCTACCCAGCCTGTGTCGTTATCATTTTCGATAATGCGGAACTGCAGATTAAAGGTATCAGAAACGACAAGACTCTTTCTGGAAGGCTCATCCTTTAGCAGTTTGCTGAAAGCATTAAGATATTTTACAGCCCTGAGATTCACGTTCTCGCGCGAATCCTGTGAGAATAAGTCCATTCCACCCATGTTGAAGGTGTTCTCATCATTGAAATTCTTTATTTCTATAAGAAGCTGCATAAGCTTGTCGTTACTCGGCAAAGGCCTGAGTTCGATACTGCGGATAACTCCTGCGAAATTACGTTTGACAAAATCGTCATTAATATCTTTAATGGTCTTATTAATAAGACTTTCGCTTTGGGTAAGTTCTCCTGTTTCCTTTGATATGCGTCTTATTATGTTTACGTACCTTTCACTTATGCGGTTCTGGTATTCGGTAATTTTATTGTTTTCCACAAACTCACATAAATTGGATGCAAAATCCATGTAATCGGAATCACACGACAATGACTGAGGGAAACTGAAAGTATTTCTTGCAGTAAAATTACTGTTAAACAGATTGATCGATTTCTTGAAATTCTCAGTATCCTTGCCAAGAGAAACAATCAGACTTTTCAGCTCTTCCACTATCTTACCGCAAGGTTTATTGGTAGGAAGTTCTTCGGGAGTGTACGACTCCGGCGGACAGAAGCCTTCATCTTTGCGGAAATTCTCAAGAACGGAAAAATCGTTCTTTATGGCATCACGTTCGGCTGTCTTTTCCTTTATACTGTTTTTTACAGTTTCATACTGACCGGTGAGCTTGTTTTTCCGCAATGCGTATTTTTCTTCAAGCTCATCTAAATGCATCTCATTGTTCTTCTTGTTGTCGCGCAACTCCGGCTCACGATCAAACAGTTCTCTCTTATCTTTTTCATAATTCCACACAAACGACTGTTTTTGCGATATATAATCCAACTCAGACTTTATAGCATCAATTTTTGATTTATAGGAATTTATAACCGATGTATCAGCTCCCTTACCGTTTAACTCCTCATTCTGCAACTTGTGAAGTTCTTTTTTTCTGTTATCCATATCCATACGCCGGTCGGACAGTTCCTTGTGTACTGCCTGTATCTCAACATCAACAGCACTGCGTTCTTTCTTTTCCGCCTTTCTCTGCTCGTCAGAAATCTGAAGAATCCGCTTTTCCCTTTCCTGTTTCAGAAGTTCTTCATTGTTACAACATTTTTGTCTTTCCTTTTCCTTGCCTCCAATAAATGTTTCTATCTCCTCAATCCTGTTTCTTTTCCACTCCGATTCTTTGCGTTCCCATGAAGCCTGTTCTGCCTTAATATTCTTTATCTGAAGAGGATATTGCTGTAACTGGATTTCAAGAAGATGCCTTTCGCCCGATATGGCTGAAATCTGTTTTCTGTACTTATTCTTTATCTCTTCAGTACGCTTTGTTTTTTCTTCATTCAGAAGGCTTATTTTTCTCGTATATTCATCTCTTTCGGAAGATTTGGCCTTAAATTCAGCTTTAAGCTGTTCCGGGGAGCGTAACTCACGCTGCACTTCAGCTAAATTAATTTTTACGCCATAGAAAGAGCTTTCCCCATCGGTTGAGAGTTCAGGAGAAAGATTCTGATTATAGAGTATAAGTTTTTCATCGGCAATCTTACCTATACTTTCCTGCCATCCTGACCTGTTCTTGTCGAGCCACTCGCAAAAAGAGCCTTTGCTGTTGTTTATCAGGACATTCAACGATTCTATTTCTGTGTCCACCTGTTTCCTGCAGCGTAAAATCTCATCAATTTTCGCATCATACTCTTTTTCAACTACCATAGTTTCCGCATCCGACTTCTGTCTAAGGCGGTCGCACTCCAACTTCAGACGGTCGACTTTCACAGCGGTATCCTTTTCTTCGGAAGATATGTTTCTCAACCGTTCCTCACAGTCACCTATCTCCTCCTTGAAATGAACAGTACACTCAACCCTTGTTTTCTGTTGTTTCAGATTGGATATTTCTTCCAGCAACTGCTCCTTGCTGTCGGCTAGTGTTTTAAGTTTCTCTTCATAAACAGAGCGTATTTCTTCAGTCTGACTGTTGCTTTTCTTTGTCAATTCTGAAATCCTTTTACCAAGTTCATCTTTAAGGCATAATACCCTTTTGTTGATTTCATTCTCAAATCTTGCAAGATCGGCATCAATGCCCTGTTCCATCAAAGAGTATTTGCTTATTACATCCCGGTATGTACTCGTGAGTTCATTATATACCTTATTCAGAGACTCCAGTTCGTATTTCAGTGCCGGTTCCCTATTTACTCTTGATATAACCTCATCAATGTGTTCCTGTTCATAATATTTACGCTTTTCCCTTATCTTCTTAAGGTCAGATTCTATAATGCCGCTTAACTTTACAAGTTTGTCGCGCTCACTGTCAAACTTGTATTTTTCTTCCCCAAGTAAACGTGTAAATCGTTCGGCTTCCTCTTTAAGTTGCAGAAGCAGTTCCTCCAATTCGGGAAGTTTCAGACGTGCCACCTTTTCAGAGTAGTTGAGCTGCTGTCTTCCGTTTTTAATCTGCTTTTCAGCAAACAAAAGCATTCTATAACCTTTTATTACTGTATCGGCCTGTTTTCTGACAAGTACCACACCATTCTTATCCTGCTTTATCCACAACATTACATCGGAATATTCCTGTTCGAAAGTCTCTATCTGATTCCGATAATAACTCAGGTCGACAACAAACTCATTATCATCCATTGACTGTATGATGGTATCCTTGATAAAATCGGCATCAAGCTTTGAGTTAAGGAATACATTCTGAATTGTACGCGGTATATTCTGATATCGCGAACTCTCTACAATTGCATACTTACGGAACTGAAGCAAATCCGGCTTTCTGTTGTTGCCGAATATTATATCACGAAACATATCATAGCCTGTAACCAGCGACGACACATTTGCACCCGATTCCGACACTCTTGTACGAATCACACTCCAGTCGGCCGAGACCTCGTTTTTGCCGTCAACAAACCACTCCTTACTATATGGAGCATCAATAAAGCGGAAAGCAGCCCTGCCCATCGACTTTGTTACAACTATGGTATAAGCACCGTTTTCGCGCATTACTTCATAAACTATATATGAGTTGGCAAACGGAAGATAGAAAGAATCAAAATTTTTCTTTTCTTTCGGTATACCCAATCTGAGTTTGTCTGCATTATAGAAAAACAAGACAGCCCGCAGAAGGGTACTTTTACCTACTCCCTGAGTACCAATAAAATGTACATTGCCGTCCAGCTTCACTTCAGCATACGGTACATGTGCGCTGTTCAGAAATATTATCTTATTGAGATATCTCATCGTTCATTTCCTCCGATATTGTTATGCAGTCCACCAAATCCTCCATATAGTGAAATGCCGTTAATACTTTATAAGTGTTATCATGTTCATTCTCAAGTTCTATCATTCCTGCCTTTTCAAGTTCAGAAACAAGTTTCTCCACAACCTCATTATATTTCTTCTTATCCTGAAACAGTTTGGAAGCCTTATCCTTCAGTTCCATCTGGCAACTTATCTGAACTTCAATGTCTGCCGGACGGAACTTAAATCCGGGACCGAATGTAGCATCATACGTTTTAAGGAAACTAAGGTAGTCTATCCACTTCATAACTGCTTCAAGTTTGCGTTCGAGGTCGACTTTCGCCTCCTGACGGGTGAACATATAATATCCGTCACCACCTTCGAGATAAAAACCAATACCTTTATAATATTCGTAATAGTCGGTCAAATCCTCTTCTATGGCATCATAGTATCGTTTTATTGCAGGAGAAACGCTATTTGCAGAAATAAATCCGCCCTTACTCAATATATTGAATATTTCTTCTGTATATTTCATGCTTATTCTGATTATGTAATTATCGGAAATTATCTAGAGTTATTTGGAATATATCAAAGGATATTCCACGTCATAACTTGTTTCATACTTGTCGGTGAAATTCAGTCCTTCGGCATACTGCGATGCTATCTGGCAGAAAAACAAGATTCTGTCGTCTGTGCTCAGTTGCTTATGATAATTGTAGCTCATTACAAACTTAAACAGATGACTGCTTGATGCCGAGAAAGCATTATAAATTTCCTGTAAATTTATCTGGTCAAGAACTTCACCTTCTGTTTTCATATATTCCTGCGGTATAGCATCGGCCATATTCTTAGGACCTTTAGCCCGGTTCTTCCTTTTTGATATGATTTTTCTTATTATTTCCAATGCCACGGCAGAAGTACGCAGGTTATCTACCGACAACTTTATCCTGTAATTTGCCTGAGGCTCCATCCATACAGGATTTCTCATACTGACAACCTGACGTATATCAGTTTTTTCTTCCAGAAGGAACTGGTCACGAAAGTATTTCAAACGTCGAACTTTCTCGAATATCCTGTTCTGATAAGCTATAAGATTCAGGTAATGAATAATCTGTTTTTCTATCTCTATAAGATTATGATAAGAATCATTAAGCTGAAGTTTCACGTCATTCACCACTATACGCATCTGAGTGTCCATGGCAACTCTGAAAAACACAGGCTGAGTGTTATCTATTATATCTTCACTCCTGTTGATGAGAAGCGCGATGTTCTTGCGTTTTTCATCAAGATTCTTCAGTTTTGAAAGCTTTACACGATAGTTTGGTTCGTTCTTGTAAGTATTATCAATGTTGCGCTTCAAGTCTATCACATTACGCACCGTTATCATTGTGATATTTTTCAGACACCGCCTTACCTCTTTGTGATAATTATATTTCCGCTGTTCATTATCTTCTTTAAGGTAATAATCTATATTTTCATTCAGACACCTCAGATAATCATCAACAAACGAAACATTTATGTTCTCATTGACTTGTAAAACATCCTCGAAGAATTTAAGATATACATCCTCCATTTCAAGGAAATTTCCGCTATCTCTTATCATTCCGTAGTCAATGAGATATTTAATTCTTTCCTCTTTATATTCCGTGAGTTCGAGTGCATAATCATATTTCAGGGAAGCTGAAGGTCTTTTTTGAAACATCTGTTTCAGCAGAAGTTTCTCTCTTTCAAGTACACGCAAAAGCTCATCAATAGATTTAAAGGTATTCATAGTTCAAGTGTTATAAGAATTACTACTGAAAGGCATCATATTTATCCCTGCCATTGTAGCAAGTTCATAGTAAGACATCTCCAATTCTGCCGAGCTGTATTGCGAATTACCCAATTTGATCAGATAGTAATCAAATTCCTCTAATCCGGAAATCTGCCCGACCACTTTCAACAACACAATAAATGTTGACAACAAAATATTGCCTGCTGTACCATTCTCGAATTTGTGGATGGTTGTAAGTCCGATACCGGATTGCTCAGAAACATCTTTCTGAGTAAGATTGCAACGAATTCTATATTCTTTAAATCTGTTACCCAATAACCTTACAAGCTCAGGCGTGGAGTATTCATAGAAATCTACCATATGAGCCACATTTATATATCATTATATTAAAAAGTTACTTATATTGTTGATAATCAACAAATTCTTATATATAAAAATAAAAAGACCAAGCTCTTTTTTCAACTAATTCTTTATAGTAAAAACTAATTCAAAGAACGGAACTCATTAGGGGTACACCCCGTCATCCGTTTAAACATCCGGCTTAAATGTTGCGGATATTGAAACCCTAATTCGTAAGCAATCTCACTTGTTGTTTTGTCCGTACCAAGCAGAGTCTCTTTAGCCCGCTCAATCAATTTCTTTTGGATATATTCCGAAGCGGTCTGTCCGGTCTGTTTCTTTATCATATCTCCAAAATAATTTGCAGACAAAAACACTTTATCAGCAAAATATTTAACAGTTGGCAAACCTTCCTGCAATGGGGCATCACTGTCGAAATACTCATCCAGCAAGCGTTCGAAACGAACTATAACATCTTTATTCACCTCTTTACGTGTTACAAACTGACGCTCATAAAAACGCATACAGTAATCGAGTAACAAACCTATATTGGCGCAAATCAACCGACGGCTATGCCTGTCTATGCCATGCTTCAGTTCCGCCTCGATTTTATGAAAACAATCCATGACTGTGCTACGTTCCTCTTCTGAAAGATGTAAAGCCTCACGAATTTCATAAGAAAAAAAAGAATAGTTCTTAATCTCCCCGCCAAGTACCGTTCCCCTTATCAGGTCGGGATGAAACAGAATACCGTGAGCTTTCGGACGGACATTTTTCTGCATCTCGATCTCTGCTACCTGACCGGGAGCAAAACTGACTATCGTACCTTCCTGATAATCGTAACTCTGACGTCCGTACATGATGTTTCCACAATAGGTATCCTTCAGATAAAGAGCATATACCCCATAATTAACCTTGAAATGTTCCGGCCAATGCGTTGCCTTCGATAAATCAACGACACTCACCAGAGGATGCCGTGTTTCGAGCCCGAAAAGTTCGTTGTACTTATCTACCTCATCAAGTTTTATAACTTTTTCCATAACCCTTTCTTTGATTTCTTTTGAGCAAAAGTAATTCATTTGAATTGAATTACATACGACTTTATTGCAAAATCGAGGATTCGGGTATGAATATCCGTAATTCATATACAAGACGGCTTATTTAATCGCAGTAAATTTGCAATCAGAAAATGAATGAGTCTAGTACACTTAACCAATTTCTCGAAGTTGAGACAGTCTGTGCCTCGGCGTGGAAAGTAGAGGAATACGATGGATATCGGACAGATTCATTTGCCGAAAGTCAAATAGATAAATAAAAAACAAATCATGGTAAAAACAATTTTAAGTGTTTTTACTCTTAAAACGAGTATGAACAAAATTCTTTTAATTTCTGTATTCAGTATTTTAACACTCAATATTATGGCACAGGAAAAGATAATACAAACGGCAGGACGTACCCAATTGGGAGAGTTCGCCTCCAAATTTGCAGAACTCAATGACGATGTCCTCTTCGGTGAAATATGGAACCGCACTGACAAGCTTGGTTTGCGTGATCGCAGTTTAGTAACCATTACCTCTCTTATCAGTCAGGGCATTACAGATAATTCACTCGTGTTCCATCTTCAGTCGGCAAAAAAGAACGGCATTACTCGCACCGAAATAGCCGAAACCATCACTCATATAGGCTTTTATGCCGGCTGGCCTAAAGCGTGGGCAGCGTTCAATTTAGCTAAAGACGTATGGGCAGAAGATACGACCGGCGAAGATGCCAAAACCATTTTTCAGCGTGAAATGATTTTTCCCATCGGCGAACCGAATACGGCATACGAAAAATATTTTATCGGGAACAGCTATCTCTCTCCCATTTCACGCAATCAAATGCATATTTCCAACGTCACCTTCGAACCTCGTTGTCGTAACAACTGGCATATCCACAAAGCCACGAAAGTTGGGTGATTCCTGCAAAGTTCCCAGATCGGCACGGACAACAGACCCGGCCAGGTCGCTTTTCTTGGCCGTCCCATAACCGACGACGACGACTTCGTCCAGCTTCTGTGCGTCTTCCGCCAACTGCACGTTGATGTTCTTCTGGCTATCGACTGTAATCTCTTTGGTCACGTATCCGATATAGGAAAACTGGATCACCGCTCCCTGGGGAACCGAGAGGGTATAATTGCCGTCCATATCTGTGATGATCCCGTTGGTTGTGCCTTTTTCTACCACGTTAGCACCGGCAATAGGGCCTAAATTGTCACTTACCGTACCGGAAATCGTCACTTGTTTCTGTTGCTGTTGAACCGTTTGGGCAGAGATGATGATGTGATTGTTCCGGATGACGAATGTGCATCCGCTCTCTTTCAGGATCAGTGCGAGTGTTTCATTCAAAGATTTATTGTTAACAGAGGCATTGACCTGTTTATTCAGATTAATGACCGACTCATCATAGTCGACCGACATACCTGTTTGTTTCTCTATTTCGGAGAAAGCATCTTTGATTGTGATGTTGTGGGATGGCAGTGTGATCGACTGGCTACTGGCAACTGTCTGTTGCACAAAAAAGAAAAGAAAAAACATTAACGAAACGCGGAATAAACTAATTAGCTTATTCTGTTGTGTTTTCAGGTTTAATTC
>OGIL01000181.1_pt1 | contig 39785 bp, 44 predicted proteins | sample 1571751 | NCBI WGS metagenome assembly OGIL01 (sample SAMEA2581964, study PRJEB24529) | metagenome | biome: Human gut stool | place: China | collected 2011 | reverse complement strand
AGCTTGTCTTTCTCATCGCTGAGAAATGCCCGATTTCCCCATACATCCAGCACATGGAAGGAAGCGTATCCACGGGGCATGGCAAGGTCGATCAGCACCAAATCCGAAAGGCGCAGCACCTTTTGTTTACCCTTCCAGTCATCATTCTTAAAAATGGGAGATAGGATCAGGCAAGTCCTGTCACCGGAGAATTTTCCGCGCATCCCGTGTTTTCCGGGCAGGCGGCTTAAATTATCTTTGCCCCACAGTTTCTTTTTGAATAGTCCGTTTTCCTCCAGTTCCAGATACCAATAGTAGCCCATGAGAGAAAGACCCGCCGGATTGATGGTGCTGCTTTCCAAAAAGGCATAAAACTGTCCGTTCTGTTCCAGTATGGAGCCAATCATAGGATAGTTGTAGTGAAAGTCTGCCTGGGCAAAATTGCCGCCAGCTCGCTCTACCGCCGCCAAATGGGTCTGTCGGGTTCCTGCTTTGCTGTATACGCAAGAGCCGCTTTCTGCCCAGTGTGCAGTCATGGTTTCAAAGTCTACCGTCAGGCTGGTAAAACTGTTGGTCGCATCAGCGGAGTTGTCCACTCGGCACACAATAGGGAAAACGCCCTGGCTTCCGGTGACTGCCACCGGCTTGGGAATACCCTGGGCACACCAGTTATCCATGGGGATCGGAATCCACTCTCCATCCATCTGCGGCATCCACCAAAGGGATTTACTGGCCGGGCAAACCAACAGTATTCCTCTGTCGCATGAGAGCAAGACAGGATCTTCCCAAACATCTTGCTGCTCTTTCGGCTCCGGGCTGGGAATCCACCTGGAAACTTCGCCTTTGACCCACAAAACGCCGCTGCACTTTTGCACGAGATGATAGGTCCAAAACACAATTTCATCCTCGCTGCGGGCTACCATACCTTTGCATCCAGTCGGGCTGTATTTGAAGGAAGTTCCCGTCAGTTCAAATTCCTCAAACTCCCAGTTCTTTATCACTTTTAGTTTCGCTTTCATGCTTTCACCTCACAGCAAGTCTACCTTGATACCGCACCGTTCCAGAACGGGCAGCACCTGTTCCGGCTTGGAGGACATGAGGGTAATATGTTTGAGATTGGGGAACTGGCGCAGTTCCGCCTCCGTAATGGTATTAAGATCAAAGGCTCCATCCTCGCCATCCCAGAACGGACAGAGCTGGGTATAAATCTCGCTGCCGCCATCCATCTCGATTTCTGTGACCTCCGGGGCCAACCGCTCCGGGACAGGGTATTTCTCCAGCCACTTCCGAATCTCTGGGATGGGTTCATACCCTTCCGCGTCAATGTCGATCTTGCGTCGGCTATACTCTCTGGCAAACTCATGGGCATCCAGTTTAGGAGCCAGTAAGCCTTTCTCGTACATCAGGACTTCCATGACCGCCAGCTTGAAGTTGAAGCTGGTAAAGGTGAGCACTGGTTCAGTCGGCTTGGATAACTTGTATTTCTGCGCTTTCGCTGCCTTTTGCTCTGGCTCTTTCCAGCTGATCTGCACCATGGCGGAGAGGGCCTCCAGCTTTGCTTTCTGCGCTGACTGCTCCTCTGAAACAGGACCCGGCAAGCGGGTATAAACGGTAAAGCCGCCTAATTTGAGGGTATGGGCAAATCCGGCGAAATCCTTCCAACTGGCCTCCCGGTAGTCCTTGGACCCGATCCAAACCGTTCCGTCAAATGTCTGCCGAACCGCATACTCTCCCTGTGCCGCTACCCGGACACCAAGGGTTTTGATGGTCTGCTCATCTTCATCTAACCAGCCCTGGAGTCCAAGCTCGTCCCACAAAGCAAGTGCCTGGGTATAGGGACTCTCTCGGCCTGTAATGGGGCTTTTCCGTGTTCCATTTTGCAGGACAATGCGGGCAGGCCCCAATTTTTCCGCCAGCTGCGACAGGGTAAACGGCGGCGTAAACACCGACCCCAGGATGGTCAGGCTGTCTTTTTTGATAATAATTTTTCGCTCCGTGGTCTTGGACGGTAGAAAGAAGGGCAGATTCGGGTATACTTCTTTGTACTCTCGCCATTCCAGCTTTTTGGGCTTGTTTGCCGTCCGAAGGAAGCCCCAGAAGTCGATGGGATAACGAAATACCGGCCCAACCCTATCCCGCCGGGTGACGATGACCACCGTGCCATCGGTGAGTATTCCAATGTGCTGCATGTTCTCCCCGCCGAACATTCCCGGACGGATACGCAGCACTTCACGGGTGTTCCTATTGATGAGCTGGGCAAAGTCATCGGAGAGGATCTCGCCGTTTCCCTGCACCAGCAGCCAGTCCCCGGTAAACCAGCGAAGTTTCAGCCCCTCGCCCATTCCAGGCAGGGGGGCAATTCGGCACCGCCCGGTGTCCATGTCCAGTTCCAGCAGGCATTCTTCCATCCGCCCCTTGCCACTGACTGCATGGATCATGGTAATGCGGCCTGTGCCGGGAACGGGAACGGCCTCGGAGAGATGGTCGTATCCATCCAGAGAGAAGGTGTGTTTTGTTACCTTGCCGTTTTCCCAGCGGTAAATCTGCCCCTTGTACCACTCGTTGGAAAAGTAGACCCGGCCCAGCCCGTCTGTCACGATGCCACAATGGTATTTGGTGCTCCATCCATCTTCCGGCAGAGTCCAGTTTTTCACATCCTGACAGGTGCCCCGGTCGGTGAGTTCAATCCGTGTGGCGTTGGTGGGATCGCCCACCCAGAGGGAATGGTCAGCCCAGCACAGGGTCCGGGGCGGACCGTCATATCCAATGGGGGACGGCTCGAACCAGTTGAGGGTAGCCGGATTCTTGCTCAGTAATGCCCGGCCAATCGTCCCGCTGCCAGCGGCCCTCGATGCAGCATATAGTTCATGTTCCGGGGAATAGGTAAGGCACCCAAGGTGCGGCAAGCTGTGGGAGCGGATTACTTGCGGCGGACGCTGGCGCAGATCGGCCACACAGCCGTTTTTCCATTCTTCTGCATCCTGGTTTTTCCATTCGCCCGCCGCAAAATCACCCGCCAGGGAGTTGAAGAAATAATCGTACTCATCCTGAAGTATGTATTCCTCGCAGGGCATCAGCTTCCCAGGGTCCTGCTCCTTGGCATGGTCGCCCCATTTTCGCCCTTGCTGTTTCATCAGGTGGCAATATTGCCCCTGCTTTTTGCAGTAGCGTTCCCATTCGCTGCGTTCTTCCTCTGGGATCAAGGCAAACAGATACTCGTCCTCATCATCCAGGTTATACAGCGCCCAGCCGAAGGCAGACAGCTCCTGCCCCAATGCCGCCGCCCCTTTTTCATGGGATAGCTTCATATACTGAACGCCAACGGCATCAAAGCGTTCATCCAGCAGCGCCGGGACCTGCGCGCCCCATTTTTCTCGCAGTTCCGCCAGAGTGTCCTGTACGGCTCCATCAAATTTCAGAATGTCCAAGGCATCATCTATGATTTGTGCCCAGTCTGGCATAAAAGTACCCCCTTTTTAGTGCCTCAAAGTTTGCTGCTCAGCCGCTTGACTGGCGCAGACATTACATCTGGAAAATGCTTACACAGAATCTCTGTGAATAAGGTCATTGCAAGAAACGGTTTGAGATTACCTGCTGCAATCTCAAAATATTGAGAATAGCCCCAATCCAACTCATCTTCTCCGCACCAAAAGTTGAGAAGTTCTGCCCCCAGATCCATCCGCTGACTGGATAGGGATTTCCATGGAATCTGTGACCGCAGATACTCCTGAACCTCTCTGAGCTGTTCTGTGGCAATGTGCTGATGGGCATAATCCTGCACATTCTTGAAATAGGTATCCAGTTCTATGTAGCTGGGAAAGAGGCTGCTACAATCAATCTTGGAAAATATCTCCGCCATACAGAGAATTCGCCGCCGGTGAAAAGCCTCCATTTCCCGCTCCAAAGCCTCAGCCTGAATCATTTCGTGTTTCTCTCTACAGGCATAGGCTTTATTTTCTGGTACCTGGAACGCTTCATCTACTTTCTTGGCTATGGTAAACATCTGGATTTCATCGGTATTCTTGCGCTTCCGCAGATCATCCCAACTGCCTCGTTCCAATTTATCCTCTTTTGAATAACAAACAGAGCATATCGCCTGTGCCGGATCAATTTCTCTCGTCAAACAGTAAGGACAAAGAATTTTCGCATTCTCACACAATCTGATCGGCTCCTTTATATTATTCCATGTCCGCTTCTATTTCTTCCGCTTCCGACAAGCCATATACATCCGTTGGCGTATCCCCTGAAAACTCAACCATAAGTCCAAATGGCTCCCCCACAGGAAGGGTACAAATCTCAAAGTGCAGGCCCCATTCTGTCTCATCATAAAACAGAAATTGCGGCTGCTCGGCGGGAATCTCCGTTTCAGGGAATGGAGCGCGCTGCAATCCAAACTTCTCAGGGCTTTTACCAATCTGCGCCTGAATCTCATGCTCCGCTTTTGAAAGATACTCCCGCCAGTTTTGAAGCACAGAACGGATAAAATCCAGGTTTGCCGACCGGAGTTCAGATGTGTTCAAAATAATGGAAAACAGGATCTCTGTGTCTGCGATTCTTCCAGTCCAGCAGTGGATGGTCCCTGGTCCTTTCTGAAAGGTCAGTGCTCCCAATCCCAAATCGGAATGTTCAAAAAACTGTTCCATATCATTCTTGCCCCAATCCCCAGGTTACAGCGACAGCCATGTGGTCAAAACACTAATTTCCTCCCACAGCAATGCGGATTTCCCAGCGGCGGCAAAGGCTTTTTGGACACCGCCATAGCGCCGCTCGGAGCGATCAGCCAGCTGGAGCGCGGCTGCCTCCAGATTGGGAATCGCCATCACAGCATCTGCCAGCGCCTGAGCGGAGAGTTTATCCGCAATCAGAGAGGCGGCAAAGTAGCGCAAATGGCTGAGAGATAGGGCGGACAAATCGCTGAGTTTATGCAGTTCATAGAGTTTCAGGGCATAAAGGGAAGGAAGCCCATCCAGAGCCGGTAGTTCCTGTACAGCTGGAAGTGCCTGGAGATAGAGTTTCTGAAGCCGGGTCGCTGGAGTCAGGAAAGGGGCAATATCTTCCGTTTTCCGCATTTCCTCCAAATGGAGATAGGTAATGCTGGTGAGAAGTGGGGTGATGTCGCCATTCTTTTCCCCACGCAGGTGGAGAACACGCAGGCCGGGGAGAGAAACATTGTCCCAGGAAACAGGGGCCGACAGCCATAGGGACAGTGTATGAAGCTGCTTTAGCCCGGAGAGAACTTCTACACCCTCACACTTTTCCATTAGGGTCAGTTCCTCCAGATTGGGATAATCTCGCAGGAAGGACAGATTCACCTTCCGCTCTCCCGTCACAGATAGGCACCGTACCGCATCCGGCTTTCGCCCATTCAGATCAATCTTTTCTCCGCCGCGCCAGAAAACTGCGGTGCAATATGCCTGTTCCATGTTGCGTTCTCTCCTTATTCTTCTGTGTTATTCAAACTTGGTATCCGGTCTTTGGAAATATACAACATGGTCTACATCTTCCATGTATTCCAGCATTTCATCTGTACTATGTTGAATCTTGTATTCCAGTTCGTTCTCTGTCAGAGGAATCACCTGATAAAAACCGACCCAACTTCCATCTGAGAGCTTACAGACGGCAGCACCCTCCGGCGCATCCTGTACGCCTAAAAGAACACACCCTGCCAGCAATGTATTATCTGCGTATGGTGTTCCGTTTTGAATAGAATGCCCATAGCCCAGCCAAGTGCTTTCTATGATTGGAAATCTTGCTAAATAGCGAAGCAGCTCTACTGGCCAATTTTCTTGGCTTTCCTTACTTTCAGGGTTCCACTCAGGCGGAAGGCACATCATCAGTTCTATCCGAGAGGGAAGGCCATCCTCTTGATATTCACTTGGGATCTTCATCGAAAACGCACCCATGCCTGTGGTTACCAAAGTATAATAGTTGTGTTCCTCATGGGGCGGAATGATGGAGACATCAACATGAATATCTTCGCTGAAAAACTCATGAACCACTGTTGTGGCTTTTCCAAAATATTTTTCGATATGGTTGTCCAATCGTTCAAGTTCATCGGGACTATATAACGCAGGATTCTCCAAATACTTTCCAGTAATCATTGATCACACACCTTACTTCTTTTCTCGGCTTACATCATCAACACCAGTAATCATCAAATTCTTACCAAAACAGTCCTATTGTACTCATGCCAGTTCCGCATCCAAAATCTGCACCTGTTTTCCTTTATCATTCACATAGTAAAGTGCAATGTAGTCAATGCCGTCCCGTTTGACCTGCTCCCAGGGCATCCGCTCACCGTTAACCAGTTCCACGGTATCAGCCTCGTCTACCTCGAAGCTCTCTTTTTCATCCTCATAGTCGATATTGTAGCCCAGTTCCAGCACCAACTTGGAGGCAGGGATCTCATACCGCTGGAGGGGGCGGTGCGCCAGCTGAGCTGGATTGTGTTCATCGCAGAACATATTATCATAACCATGCTGCCCACCGTCGAAGATGACGAACTCCTCGCCGCTCTCTGGGTCGCGGGCTTCCACCAGTCCGGGGGCCTCGCCTCCATCTATGATATAGAATTGGGACTCTCCCTTCACTGTGAGCAAATCTCCGTAATACCACACTTCCAGCAGTTCATTTCCGGCAGAGGAGCAGAGGGTCACGGTGGGCAGGCGCTTTTGTTTCCGTTCTTTGACATGGCCCTCCAGCCAGATAGGGATTTGGGGAAAGGAATCCCGTTTCTTCTTTTTTCGTGGTGATGCCTGTGCATCGTTCAACGGCTCCATATCCAGAATGATGATCCATCCGCTATAATCGCTGTACTTCATTGTGGTATTCGCCCGGATATAATCCTCCCCCCAGAGGGCCACATCCGCCTTACTATACCAGGTAGTCTGTGTTACACCATCCTCATTGGTAACATCGCAGCAGAGGTAATCTTCTGCTTTCCCGTTTCTCAACGCTATCATACGAAGAATTTCGGTATCTTCCGGGGTGACTTCACGAAAGTTCAATTTTAATGCCATAGGGGAGCCTCCCTGTATTAAAAGGTGTCGTAGCCAACCTTCGGACTTGGCACGAACTGCTCGTCAAAGGACACATTGAGATAGAGTTCCCCAGCCGGAGAGTCCCCAGTATCATAGCAGAGGGAAAATGTCCCGTAACAGCCGGATTTGTCTATCGTAATGTCGGTCAGGGCCAGACCAGGGATGTCCTCATCATCGGGGAATTCTTTCTGTAAGATTTCATGGGCCTGCCGGTCCAGCTCATCCAGTTCCTGAGCTAATCGTTCCCAGAAGGGCATGGCCAGAATCTCTGCCTCGGTATAATCATTGCAGTTGATATGCAGTTCCTTATCTGCATCTGCCCGGTGAGCCGTGAAGTAGACCCCGCAACTCATTACCTCCCAGTTATCCGCATTCCATAAAGATAAGAGTTGATCTTTTGTCATTTGTGTTCTCTCCTTATTCCTCAAACTCTCCCTCAATCATTCCATTAAGATATTTTCCGGGATCAGCAATAAATTCCTCCCATTTGGCTAACGGATGAAACTCCTTATGCTCAATGTCCAGATACCAGAGTTTCTTATCTCTGGGACTCCACAGCAGCAAATAGTCGCTGTAATTGTCCATTTTCGCCATAAGGGAGAGCAACTTTTTCCGTTTCCAGGTCATCTCCTGTACATCCATGTAGGGGTACAGCTCCGCCCATTTCACCCATTCCTGCTCCGGGAATTCCAAACGCAGGGGGCCGGTTTTCAAGTATTCCACCAACTTGGCAGGCAGCTTGTAGGGCATAAGCTGCCGGACCTTTTCTTGTTCGTTGTGCCAGTCCTCCGGCTCCAGCGCCTTCAGGTAGTCGGCCATCTCTTGATTCTTGTTTTGAACTGCCACACTGTAAGGCCGGTCGCCGTATTTGTCAACAAGGGTGATATTCGCTCCCTGTTCCACCAGCCAGCGCACCATGGAGAAATTGTTGGAGCGGGCGGCCTCGGTGACAGGGGTAGAGGCGTTCGGAAACACCATGTCCGGCTTGTGGTAATTGATGTCTGCCCCTTTTTCCAGAAGCAGCTGGGCAAGTTTGGCATTGCCCTCAGACACAGCGGCCCGGAATGCCTCGCCGCCAAACTTGTTCACTGTGATCCCGGCTTGCTCTAGCACCAGGATATTCTCCGGACGATTGCCCCAGCGCACTTCCTGGAAGGCCCGCTCTTTCTGCTTCGGGCTGAGTTTTGCGGCCTGTCCAGCAAAGAGCGCCACCACCTCCGGCCCACAACAGCGGGCGGCAGTGAGCAGCAGGGGCTGTTCCTCTGCCAGACCGGGATCAGCTCCATGCTCCAGCAGGAAGTGGATCATGGGCACATCATTCCGAAAAACCGCAATCTCCAATGGCATCAGCTTGATGTATTCGCTGAGCTGGATGGGAACATCTAAATCCAGACCGCCTTGGAGCAGCGCCTCCAGCTTGGGAGTGTCATGGTCACAGATGGCGGCAGCCGTTTCCGGGAGGGTCTCCCAGCGGCCAATATATGCAATTTGGTACATAAGGCACCTACTTTCGTTGTTGTTTCACTTTATAGGGAACGGTTCGGCCCAGCACCCGGCCCTTGCCAACGGCATTGGCTCCCTCATAGATCAAAAATTCCGCATTGTTTTCCAGCGGGGCATAGTCAATGGTATCTGGATATAGGGGTTGGGCATTTCCCAAAGCTGGTGTATCAAATGTACACTCGGTTCCGTCCAGAAAGCATACACCCAGATATTCCGTAGTTCCAATAACCACAAAATGGGGACAATACTTTCCGCTGACCAGGCTGGGCGGTATTTTTCGTTTGCCGCTCCAGAAGATGACCTCCACATGGAGCACTGCCCGGTTTTCATCTGTTCCGATCATACCAGTCGCTCCATTCCTGCTTAATCTCCGAATCGCTCCGCAGCATCCTGGTAAACGGTGATGCTCTTAGCCACTTTCTTTTTCTGGCTGCGGATGCGGAAGTAGTCCCGCAGAACGCACTTCAGTTCCGGGTTTTCCACCTTGCGGGGCAGCAGACTGATGAACATTTCGTCGTAGCTTTCGTACAGAACACCACTCCGGTTGTAACTTTGCCAAGTCACCGTAGGCTTTCGACCTTCAGGGTCTTTGGCCAGATCAAAAAGCCACCGCTCATCCAGCTCCACATAGCGTTCAAACATAAAGGTCGTGTCATAGGACCCGTAGCGGTCATGGCCCCAAAAGATGAACGCAGTCATTCCATCAGGCCCCAGGCGTTCATAGATCCAGTCCTCCGGATAACAGCGGTAATCCAGCATCCCCAGAGCATTGAACAGGTAGATTTCTTTAGGAGTGCCCAGCAGGAGCGAATAGGTTTCATACACCTGTTCCTTGGGCTGGGTGATAATTGCTTTCATAAAGACTGGAATCAGCCAACTGCCGCCATAGCGTTCATATAGTTCATCGGCCAGTGCTTGTAGTCGTGTATCCGGGTTTCGAATCAAGGAGGCGGTCAGAATCAAAGCCGGAATCTTCTCCATTTCCTTTGGCTTTACTTTATAGAGCCCCAGTCCTTGGGAAATGTGCCATGTAGTGCATTTGTCACCATCATAAAAGGGGGTGTGCTTGAGATGGCCGATCCGTTCCGCATTTTCCGCCAGAAAACGGTACACCTCCAACATCTTGGGGGAGGCTTTGCCCAGCATCAAATGAAAACAGAAATTCATCTGTTCCACCTGTCCCTCTTCCAGCGGTTTTGTATCCGCCTCATCCAACAGCAGGGAGAGGGTTTTCAGGATGACTGGGGCAATCTGCTCCGATACACAATCCGAGCAGGCATCCGACATGATATGGCTGCCCATCCATTTGCCCTTGACCAGCTTGGCCCACAGTGGGGCAGCAGGGGCATACTCCAGCTGCGCCAAAGCCTTTTGAGCAGCCGTTTTGCACTTGCCCTTTTCTGTATTCACAAGCTGGAGAAGCAGTTCGCCGTTTGCTTCCTCTTTGCCCAGCGCCAAAATGGCCTGTTCTCGCTTTACACCCTTGGGAGGCAGTTGTTCTAAAGTCATCGTAGTATTCATAGCGTCTCATCCTCGTTCATAAGTTGTCCCTGCACCTCTTTGGGCAGGTCATTCCACAAAATATCGTATGTAAAATCCCGAATCTCCGGGTAACACTCCCGTGCGGTCTTTTCCGCAATATCTCTATTCAGGTAGTGCATCTCTTGGTGGAAAAACCAGTTGAGTTTTTCCATCAGCCGATAGAGTCGGATCTGTTCTTCTTGAGTCATGGCTTTGATCCTCCTACTTCAATTTCAGCACAAATCCCCAGATGCTCACCACAATCAGGAGAACACCCAACAGAAAGAAAACCATACGCCGGTATCCTCTGCTGTGGCGGTGGGCATCCCGCGTACCAGTGGGGTCGCAGAGCCAGTTCCAGTTGCGGATCGCCCCAATTAAAATCACGACCCCGATGAGCACCGAGGCAATGTACCAATGCTCTTGCAAAAATGCTGTGATCTGTTCGCTGTTCATTCTACTCCCTCCTCACGCAAATACCTGCTGATATTTCTCTTTCAGTTCCTTCGGTGCTGTCTTGATGACCTTGCTACCACCATTTTCGGAATTCTTTCCCCAGATGGCCCAGAGCAGGCTCTGCCAAGCGATGGCACGGAATTTCGGGTCTTTGTTTTCTTCCGGCAAGAGATAAGCGGAAAAGCGGCGCTTGACTGTCAGCAGCGCATCCAGGCTTTCCGCATTGGCAATCAGGCTGCGAAATTCCTTGGCAGGCTCCAACCACTGCATAGACAATGCGCCCCGCACCAATACCCCCAGCGTCCATGGTTGAAAACCAAACTTCCGGATCAAGGCATGAAGAAATTTTCCTTGCAGTGAGGAGTGCTCGTCGTCGCAGAAATCCAGATATTCCGTTACCAGCGGTGCCCATCGTTCTCCCTCCAGTCCCAGGGCGAACACAGCAAAGGTGCCGGGCATTGCACAGGCTTCATCCGCGAGGTTTTGGTACCACTCAAACTCCCGCATAGCCAGACGAGCATATCGCTCCATAGCTGGATGCAGACTGGGGTACTGCACAGCGCAGGCAAATAGCTGATTGACTCCCTTTTTAGGAAGTCCAGGAATGGGCAGATAGAGTTTTTCCTTTCCACGAAACTCCACTGAGTAACTGCGGGGAAATTCCTCCTGAGAAAGCACCGCACACAGGTAGTCCAAGATTTCCGCATAGCACTCTTCGGTGGCGGCCTTAGCCGTGATGCGGATGGTGGCAAACGCATCGTTGGCTGATGCGGTGAAATGCTCCGTCTTACGGCGCTGGATGTCCTTTGGCAATTTGCCGCTGCCGGCTGTTTTCAGCTGCTTTACCAGATCCGGGCGAAGCTGGGAAACCAGGCCGAGGATATGTTCGGTGGTAAGGGATTCAAAACTCTGTCCATACATCGTGCAGCAGACCGCCACATAGCAGGCAAAGTGCAGCAGACCTTCGTCCACATCCTCCGGGCGCAATTCCGGCAACACCGTGCATGGCGGAAAGACTGTAAAGCCATCGTCCCGCTCTCCCACAAGGAAGAACCGCTCCTGCACCTGCTTTTCTATGTACTTCTCCAATGTATAGCGGATCTCTTCCCAGCCAACCAGTCGCCGCATGGCATCGCAGACGGAAACAGCATCCTCACAGGGAAATTTCTTCAGCAGCAGTCCGGTCAAATACCGCTCCAGCAGTTGATCGGGAAGAAACGGTGTCCCGTTGTGATTTCGCACCACGGTCGGGTAGGCAGAGTGATTTTCACGGGCGGTGCCGTTCAGCACATCCTGAATGCAGAGATCCGCCTCCGCCAGTACCTCCGGTGAAGTGTCCGGCTTGTGGATCAGATAGTAACGGTCATGTACGCCGTCACGCTTTGGCAAACTCATGGCAAGGTCTCCTCTCAGGTCTGCTGATGCTGCATGGATACGATATGGCAGTCCGGGCAGAACTCCACATAGAGCGTGCCCTCCGCACAGTCAAACACCGTATCCCACTGAATCTGGGCCAGATATTTCATAGGTTTCCCGCAGTGGGGGCAGATCGTATATTCCGCGTCCTGTACCCAGTTGGCAAAGCCACCCACCGTATTCACATCCTGGCAGGCCGCACCGTAAAACAGGGGCACGGGCGCTTCGCCCAGCACAAAGGGATTTTCCGTGAGGGCCTTGTAGTCCTCGGGACTGACATAGCAATCCGTTTTCTCCGCCCCGTCAAAGAGCTCGGAGGGAAAGACTTCCACGCCGCCATCCAGGGTAAAACTGTTAAAGGCTGGACCTTTCAAGAATCCCACACAGTTGGGGCAGCAGGTGGCAGTCAGAATACCATCCAACCCCAGAAATTTCAGCCGCTCATCCCGGCCATCCAGCACCAGCATGTCCACCATGCGTCCGCCACAGTGGGGGCATGTGTCCTCCCGTGCCCGGCCAATGCGGACGGGAGATTTCTCGCCGGTAGTTCCTTTGACCATAGGATAGCAGGTATCGAAGTTGAGTTGGATTTTCTGGCCCTCTTTGTCGAAGGTCCAGCCGCCGATCTGTGCATAGCTGGATGGGTCCACATAGAGGCCCTTGCGCCAGGGCCGGGGATTTCGCTCCAGCTCCAGCAGCGTCTCCATTGCCTTGTCATCTCCCTGCATAGCAAGGCAACTCATCAGGTTAGAAGCCGCGCTGGAATATTCCGCAGACAACAGCGCATGAATCAGACCGTCCCGCACATCGGCGGGAGCGTGATAATAGATTTCACACGGCCAGAACACCTCTGCGGCCAGTGCCGCCCGCTGAATCTCCGGGGTGATGGCATCATGGTACCCCAGCAGCTGCCAGAAGTCGGTGAACTCCGGGTCCTCCATATCACCCAGCCGTCGGATGTTTTGGATCAGGGCCTCCTGCTTTTCTTTGACTTGTTCCGTTGTCCAGGCTAATACGGCCTTTCGCTCTTGCTCGGACTTGCATTTCCAGCACAGTCCGTCATAGCCCAAGGGAGTCCCGCAGCTGGGGCAGATGTATTTCAGACTCATATTCTTGGTCTCCTTTCAGAAGATAACAAAAAAGCCCTGAGTCCTCCTGTCAAACGGACAGGCTGATGCAAGGCGTGTAACAGCACAGAAACAAGGAACCACATTTATCTATGCGATTCCTATAGCAGCCAGACATATATAAACAAGCAGTCGTATAAAGTATTCTTTTATTCATCATTGAATTGGCCGACTCTAAAACATTATCATAGAGTTTCCTTCCTCATTTTTGCAATAACTTTCTTTTGTGATCCACAAAAGAAAAACCGTTTTATTTTAATAATTTATTATACCACAAAGGGCTATGCCTTTCAATCTGTTTCATGCTTTAATTCCAAGGAATAATATAAACCAGTGTCATGAAATAAATCCAGCTGCACAACGACAATTTATCGCTTCTGCAAATGAGTATACGTTTATATTATATCGTGTATTGTGGATAAATGTCAACAGAACACGCTTATTTTTATCGTCTGTTGTGGATATAATTTAACAAGAGGGAAAAGAGGTGGGATGATGTCAGAAGAAGAACTGTTTTTACAACAAATCGGGCAAAGGATTATGGAACGCCGCAAGAAGCTGGGGCTGACACAGGAGGCTCTGGCAGAGAAAGGCGATGTGACAACGCAGTTTGTTTCCTATGCAGAGGCTGGGAAGCGGGCTATGCGGCCTGAAAACCTGTTGAAAATCGCTTCAGCCCTTGGTGTGAGCACAGACTATATCTTAACAGGCGACATCATTGATAAAGATCACCTCTTACTGTCTGAAAAAATGCGTAAACTGACGCCATCCCAGCTGCGGATTATAGAAAATATTATCGATGAGTGCATCTGCCTTTTTAGCCCGAATGAAAAATGACAGAGAAAGAGAAGACAAAAGGCGGTATTCTTTTGTATAACAAAGGAGCCGCCTTTCTCATCTATATGATTTACAGTTTGCAAGTGGGAGTTTGTGTTTTTTCCTTCTGCTGGTATCCCTTTTAGAGTGAGTTGTTCAAGGTGGGCCATTATGAACCGCCCCTCGGTTCAGCTAACAGACAGACCGCCCCCTTGTAAGTGAGAATTTTTTCAAATCAGATAATATCGATTCGAAGTCGCACTGCCGTTTTCACGGAAGTGCGGCTCTTTTCGTATCAGTCCGGCTTTCTCTAAATCTTTCACCGCTCGCTTAACCGTGCTGCGGGACACCGACAAATCTTTTGCGATGGTGTTCAGTCCTGGCCATGCTTTCCTTTCGCTGTCCATCCGGTCGTGAAGATAAATATAGACGAGCTTGGCACGATGCGGCAGATCGGCCTGATACAGCTTTGTGAAATATGGCACAGCATCCACCTCCTAACCTGTGCGCACGGTAGCAGGCACTTTCGGCTGCCGTTCTGTCATGTCCGGGCCACCGTTGTTTGGTTCTGTCTTCGGCTGCGGGTTTTTAGCCTGCGGGAACTGACTGGTGATGGCCTGTATGATTTTGGCCCGGCTGACATAACACACCTTTCTTGCGCCATGCTCCGCAACCGTATAAGGTGTATCCGAAAAAGAAATACCCCACTTAAAAAACAGCTTTAACGGGGACACAAACGGATGCGTCCCTGTTTTCATCACGATAAAGGAACCTTTTTTCATGTTTTTGAGTTCGTCCGCGCTCATCAGCGGGCGCTCGGTCATCTGCAAAGACTGGGACGGATCATTTTTGCTGCGGCTGACCGAGCCGGTCAACACTGTTCGGCTGCCCAGCGTCTTGGAAACAATATCCGCCGTTTCCGAGGTCGGGGCAAAACCGCCGGCAATCGTGATCTGGCAGTTGTCCTGAATGATAGCGGCACCTTCCCGGCCATAGTTTTTTTCCAGCTGCTGATAGCTCTGGATGATGCTGACGATGGAAAGCCGTCTGCTTCGAGAAGCGCTGTACATCATTTCCGCCGACTGGATCGGCGGCATGGTGCCAAATTCGTCACAGTAGAACATAACACGGTTGGGAAGCTTCCCGCCGTTTTCATCCGCCACAGAAAGGATTTCCCGGTACAGCTGCTGGATGAGCAGGCTGATCATGAAGTAAGCATTGGGGTTTTCCTCCGGCATGACGACAAAAATGGCGGACTTCTCCTGACAAAAGCGCTCTGCATCCACCACCGTATCAAAGCACAGCACCTGCTCCATCTCCGTATCCAAAAAAGAATTGAGTCGGGACAGCGCCGTACTCATGACACTTGCCATAGCCTGATCGCCGGCGGACAGCGCCGCTCCCGCAAACCACCTCGCCTTATGATCCGGCGGCAGGCGGTCCAGCAGAAGCTGGAAGTGATTTTTCCCCTTTACGCTGCTGGGCGCCATCAATTCCTGGATCAGCTTGAACACCGATACAATATGCCGTTCCTTTGGTTCGGCAAACTCCGCAATGAGCAGGATGACCGATGTCATCAGCCCTTCGGCAGCGTCATAAAAGAAGGCGTTCTGACCATAAGCGGAAGCGTCACCGTCTCCATAGATGAGTGTCTTGGCAATGATTTTCGCATATTTTTCCGCCCTTGCTTTCAAAGCGATATCATCGGGGTTTTCCTTGTAGGCGTCCATATATTTGTTGACGAGATGCAACAGGTTGTTCCCGTCCGATTGGGTAGGATTCCGCAGATCAATGACTGCCACGTTATAATGGTAATCCTCTTGTGCTATCCTTCCATAATTCCGATAGAGGTCGCCTTTGGTATCGGTCGCCAGGAAGGACATCCCGCTGGCGCAGGCATATTCCAGATTTGGATACAGCCAGTAGGCTGTTTTTCCGCAGCCAGCCGCGCCGACCATCATGCAGTGAACGTCCGCGTCATCCACAAGGGCAACGGTTTCCCCGCCCTTGTTTTTGCAGCCGACAATGATACCCTGTGGCAGCTTCGGCGGCTGATTTTTCTTTGCTTGTCTTCTCCATGCGCTGGGCGTGAACGGTATCTGTCTATAGGTCCGCCGGATTTCTGATTTGGTGGCGAACCGGGCCGTACCGTGCTGGCCGTCACCCACTGTTTTGCTTTTGATGCCGTTAAGGTTGTATAGATGAGAAGCGAGTGTGATTCCGCCGATGACGGCGAACATGACCGCCGCTATCACGATCAGGAGAGTTGTATTCCCCATTCCGGCTGTACCTCCTGTTCTTTAGAGATAGAGAGACTTGCGGCTGTCAGCAAGTCCTCGTTCCAGTCCTTATGCACCGGCACAAGAATTTCAGAAGCGATTCCCTGAACAAAGAGTTTGTCGGCAATGCGTTTCGCTGCCGTTTGTCCAGGTTCATCGCTGTCAAGGCAGAGAACCACCTGCCTGATATTGGGATTGTCCTTGAGCGTTTGAAAAAGTACCCTGTCTGAAACCGAACAGGATGCCGCATAGCTGTGCTGCCGCCAGCCCTCTTTCTGCATGGAAATGAACGAAAGCATATCAATCGGTGCTTCAAAGAGATAAAGCGCATCGCTTTGCCCACTCCAGTGGAAACTGTATTCCGGCTGGCTGCCGGACACATTGCCTTTGTAGCTGCTCTCGGAACCAGTCCCGCGCTTGTGGGCGTGCTTTGGATTACCATTGGAATCGAAGCCTACAAAGACTGCGTTGTGGTAGTCTGCCGATTCATAAATCATGCCTTTATGAACAAAGGCATACAGCACCTCCCGGTCGATACCCCGGCGGTTCAGGAGATAGGCGAACACCCGCCGCATATTGTCGTTCTTCGGCGGCAGTACAAACGGTTTTTCTTCCTTTTGTACAGATGGAGAAACGGCAAGCGTCCCACCCGATCCACCCAGCAGATATTCCATCGCTTCCGGATAGGACTTATTGTAAAAGCGGCGTACAAAGTCCACCGCATCGCCACCGACCTGTTCATATTGGTGATACCACAGGTTTCCTCGAATGGTGACCTTCTGTCCGCCGTCCATCCATTCGCTTTCTGAACCGGAGCGCTTGAGGGTTTCCCCCTGGCTGCGGAGCAGTTCCGCAATATCGGTTTGTCTGGCCTGTGTCTTTTGTTGTTCCGTAAAATGAATATATTGAGACAAAATAATTCCTCCTATCCCTGACGTAGACCATGCGCCTGTTTTTTCTCGTCAATCTTTCGTTTGAGCTTCCGCTCGGTCATACCGGCTGTTCCTTTCCGTTCATCCTCCAGGCGGTTTTGGATCATGCGGGAAAGATGTTGTAACAGTCGAAGCGCTCCCAATGCTGCCGACCAGTTCTGATTGGATTTGATGCTGTGGAGAAGCTGGGCGGCATATGGATTGCCGTGTTCGGAAGACAAAGTCAGCCACCGGATCGCTTCCCGTTCATTTCGTACCACATCCTTGCCCCGCAGATACAATGAGCCGAGCTGAAACTCAGCGAAGCTGTTTTGTTGGGCGGCGGCGATCTGAAACAGCCGGACAGCTTTCGGGACATCCTTGAAGCCTTCTTCTGTCAGCCGGATTTTTCCTGCAAGGTAAGCGGCATAGGCATTTTCTTTTTCTGCCGCCTGTTCCAAATACAGAAGAGCCCTGCCGATATCCCGCATCACGACTTCTCCACGGTATAAGAGTTTCCCAACCAGATACTGTGCCGGAGTGAAGCCGCTGTCTGCTGATTCGGTGAGCAGACGGATGGATTCGGGAATGTTTTGCGGCAGCAGAACTCCTTCCAGATAGGCTTTGCCGAGGGTGTATTGAGCGCAGCAGTTTTTCTGCCCGGCCGATGCGGTCAACAGCTGGACACCGCGCTCCATGTCCTGTTCGGTATCCACGCCCATCAGCAATGTTTTTCCAAGCAGGTATTCGGCATACGGATTCTCTTTTTTGACTGCTTCGTTCAGCCAGTGCAGAGCGCGGTTTACGTCCTTCGGTATTTCATCGCCCTTGAGGAACAGCCTGCCGAGTGTGTATGCCGCGTACTCGTGACCTTTCCTCGCCGCTTTCAGCAGGCAGTCCACCGCTTTATTGGGATCGTAATATTCCGAGTCTTTCCGCAGGAACAGTTTGCCGAGGCCATATAGGGCATCGGGGTTGTCCAGTTTGGCCGCTTTTTCAAAATACCGCTTTGCCTGCCGCAGATTCACCGCCGTTCCGATCCCGCCCATGTTCATCTGTCCCAAGCGGTAGTACAGCTTGTCGTCCGCCATGTTCTGCTCGATCATGAGGAACCCCTGATATGCCCGCCGGTACCATGCTTCTGATGCTGCCTTGTCTGGAGTCGTGCCGATCCCGTCCCTGCACATCCGTCCAAGCTCATATGCGGCATAGGCGTTTGGCTTTTCCGAATGCTCCGCTGCCATGCAATACAATTCATAAGCTTTTTCATCGTTTTGCTCCACGCCCTGACCGCGGCGGTACAGACTGCCGAGCGCATAAGCAGCAAAGGGATTGTCTTCCGACACTGCTTTTTCATACCATTTAGCCGCCTGTCCATAGTCCTGCTCCACGCCGTATCCGAAAGCATACAGCTTGCCGATGCGGTATTGCAGATAGTCTTTTTTCTTGGACGAGGCTTCTTTGGCAATAAAGGCATGATACGCTTTTGTGAACCACGCCTGCGCCTGTTCTTCATCCTTTTCACAGCCGAAGCCGGAGAGGTACATTTTTCCAAGGTCGTGCATGGCAAAGCCGTTTCCTTTTTGGGCTTCGGTCTGCATCAGGGAAAAGGCGGCATCAAAATCAGGCGGCATCTCTTTTGTGCCATAAAAAAACTGACGAGCCTTTTTATACTCATCAGTCCACCATGATTTCTTTTTCTTGTTGCCACTACCGCCGCCATAGAAGCGATCCGGCTCTGTCGGTTCCGTTTCGTCCCAGTCGGTATCCCTGCTGATCTCCGGCTCCTCTACATCGGGCTGAGAGTCCTCCGGCGTTTCTTCCATCTCGATATGGCCGGCGGCAATATTCATCGCTTCCTGTATCACCGCATTTTTGATTGCTTTGAATTCCTTGTTCTGGGATAACGGGATACGCTGTTCCGGTGTGTTTCTGTAGGTGCCGGTGATCTTATCCCGCTGTTCGTACCACAGATCATACAGGGCGGCAATGTTTTTGTCCTTCGCCAGCTCGTCTACAACGGCGTTCACGAGGTTTCGTCCGGTCTGCGGCAGATACCCGTATACCTTTTTCCCTTTGCAATGCTTCAGCTGCTCCGACAGTTTCACAAGCAGATCGGCGACAATGGGATTGTCACAGCTGCCGGAGTTGATGCGCCCGATGATGTCTGCCAGAACGTCCCGGCTCTTTTGGGTGAGCGTATTTCGCTGCTTTGTCTGCTCTGTATAGACCTGCAGCAGATCCTGCTTGAAAATCTGCCGGGCAAATACAGACTTCAGTTTATGGAGTCCCTGCTCTGTCATATATGGTTCCCGGCCTGCCGAGTATGCCACGATATGCACATGGGGATGATGGCTCTCGTTATGGAACGCCGCATACCACCGCAGGTCGGTCAGCGGGATTTTCATCGCTGCTGCCATAGCGTCAGTCTGGCTGCGGAGCAGATCCCGCCATGCGGAACCTTTGTCATATCCCAGCCGTACAGCATCTTCCCGCCGCAGGGACAGGATTTCGGTAAACACCACGCCCTTGTGGTTTGCTACCTCTTTGGCCGCAGCGGAGAGATTGATGGGGACGCCGTCATCGGTGAACAAACCGTGCGATCCATGACGCTCCACGCGGGGACGCTTCGCAATATATTCCACATAGTTTTCCCGTTTTCCAATCAGATCGACACGTTCCTCAATCGCACGGGTGATGAATTCAGAAGCTGCACCGGCTGTGCGGGATTTTTCATAGTCTTGATATTCAAAGCTGTCTTTGGCGTCGGGATAATCCGAAAGGATTTGTGTGATCAGTTCAGTCTGCGCCTTTGTCACAGGGCGGTGCTTCCACGAGTCATCGAGTTTTTCCACGCCTTCACGCTGGGCGATATACCGAATAAGATTTTCCGAGTGCCTGCCGGACGCACCTGCTTTGAGATACCGCCACTTGAAAATAATTCCCGCCATCGATTACATTCCATTTTGAAATTTCACGGCGTCCTCCAGCCGGACGGCCCCGTGCAGGCGTTTGACTTCCTCCACGCACAGACCGCGCAGGCGTGAGAGCGTATCCGCATCGATCTGGTTGGTCGCCGCCGTCACATGAAGCGTCATGGACAGCTCCACCGCCATTTTAAACAGCAGGCTTGCCATCCGGTTTTCCAAACTGTCCAGGCTGCCTTTGACGGTAGAGACAATGACGTTTGGAAAATACTCTTGACCGTCATCGGCTGCCAGGTATCCGGCATAGAACAAGACCGCTTTCTCGATAAACTCCGAACGGCTCCGGCAGTCATCGTCCCGATAGAGTTTCTCAATTTTGGCAAGCGTTTCCGGGCGCAGCCACAGGGCGAATTTCTGCTTTTCCTTCGGCATCGGCATACTTCATCACTTCCTTGCTGTTTTTTTGATGCAATCCCCCTCAAAAAGGCTGTGGGACTGGTGTTTGGAGAATGTGCAACCCCAACAGCCGAAAATTGGGCAGTTTGCAACCCCTCGCATCTGCGAAACGGAAAAGGGCGGAATCCCCTTTGCAGTCCGCATTGCGGGCTGCTGTGAACCGAGGCGGGGCAGCTTTGCAACCCCGCCTCTTATTCCTGCAACCAAATCGCAGGCGAAGCCAGCCGATTTGGAGAGGTTTCTCCGTCCGTGCAAGCCTTGCTCAAAACCGCCCGAATTTCGCTCCGAGACCGTTTGTCGGGTACTTCCCTCCACCGTCCCGGCCAAGCCGCCGCATGGGGCGTCACAGCGGCTCACAGGGGGTACATATTCAGACCTTGTTCTGTCTGGTCAAGTTCCGGTTCGCAGATTTCTGCTTTCGTCAGATCGAAATTGGAGAGCGAATAATACTCCCGATAGTATTCGTCAAGCTGCTGACGACGCATATTTCCTCGTTGCTTGCATTGATTCCCAAGTCAACGCCATCGTAACCGTCACCACAGGTATATACTTCTTCGATGCTGCCGTCTTCCATGCGCAAAAACATTCCGGCATGGATTTCGGTTCCGTTTTTATCAAAATATTTCATGTCCTGTTCCTCTCTGTTTCTCAGGAGAATTCACCGCATGGTTGGCAAAAAAGACCGCAGGGAATTCCCTGCGGTCTGCTTGAACGAGATTCTGTTTTATAAGGTCATGGCCGGTCCATTGTCCTGTATTTGCTCCTGTGCGATAGAAAGGTATTCGCCCAGCCGCTGTTCTTCCAGCTCCGCAATCATATCCGCGAAGGGCTGCAGATCACCATTCACCGCATAGGCTTCGAGGGCATCGAAATATTCCAGCCGGTTTTCCTTGGCGATGGACACAGGGAGAAACCCCTGTGCCATGAGCTGATAGTTCATGATCATCCGGGAGGTTCTGCCGTTGCCGTCCACAAAAGGATGGATTCTCACAAACTCCGCATGCGTCCAGGCCGCCAGTTCGATGGCATTGAACCCGGTTTTGTACGGCAGGTCCGCAAAGAAGTCTTTGATCTGGCGGTACATCTCGCTGGGGACTGGCGGCTTGTGTCCCGCACCGGAGATGCGGACTTCCACGTTCCGATAAACGCCTCCGACCAATATATTGTCCATGAGCAGGGCGTGGATATCCTTGACAGCGGCCTCATCCAGCGGCTTGCTCTCCGCAACACATTTCTTCACATAGGCGAAGGCTTTATCGTGATTCGCTACCTCATAGATCTCGCGGAGCGTTTTCCCACCGACCGAAAGACCGTCCTCAATGATCGCTTTGGTCTGGATCAGCGTCAGCGTATTGCCCTCGATGGCAGTCGAGTTGTGCGCGTATTCAATGTCAAAGCTTTTGTCGAAGCTTTCCAGAGCCTCTCTGGGAAGCCCATCCCGCTGTTCTTTCAGCTGTTCCTTCATCCGCAGCAGTTTCTCATAATCCATCTCTGCTCACCTCGTTTCTGCTTGCTTAAAAATATATTGTACCACACCTTTACTAATTTATCAATCCGCAGGTGGTTTGGTTTTCTTCTCTTTAACCGTTTTCCCGTCCAGCCGGGTGAATCCGCAGTCGGTATACGAGAGCCCATGCTCTGTGATATACCAGTCGAGTTTCTCGGCCATGTCCGTTTCTTTCAGGCTGTCCGCTGGGATCGCATCGTAGTAAATCCATTCCCGGCTGTCCGGTGCGTCCTTGACAAGGATGTCATGCCCCAGCTCCAGCCCTGCCGAAGAAAGGAACAGTATGGCGTCCATCCGCACACATCCCACCTCCAGAGAGGCGGCGGCTGTGTCGGGAAACGGATCGGGCGGCACAGACTTCAACTCCGCAATCTGCCGGTCGGTCAGATATTTTCGGAACAGATACTGCCCGCCGTATTTCTTTTTCAGCTCCCTTGCCTTGTTCATTTTACTGTTCACCTCTGTCACCAATGCATTCCATCGGAGAAATAGAAGGGATCGGACTCATCCAGATCCGGCTCGCTGTTTCCTTCCAGTTCTTCTTCCTCATCATAATCCTCCGCTTCTTCCTCACTGTAATCCGCATAGCCGAACAGCGTCTGCTGCTGTGACCTTCGGCTGTAACTTTTGTAAAAGTTCTGTGCACTGTCCTTGACAGCCTGGTCCAGCACATCGGTATCCAGCCCACAGTCGTGATACCCTTCCAACACCGTCTGGTAGTAATAGGGCGAGGGCATCCCGAACTGCTGTTTCAGATTCATGATATACACCATGGCGCTGACTTCTTCGCCGCCGAGCTGTACCGGCACATTCTGCTTGAAATAGTGGGAGGGATATCCCTCATAGCGGTCCAGGGCCATTTCATCCCTTGGCTGTATCTCCCATACCGCCGCCGGCACAGAAGCGTTTTCTTTCGGTGCGATGGTGGCGAAAGCACAGGTAGGATTACCTTTGAACTGCAGTTCGTACCCCTCGATGATGCCGGTATCATACAGCTTTGCTGTCGGACACCGATGCTTCATTTGCTCAAAATTCAGGTTGCTTCCGTAGGCAACATACAATCGTTTGCTCATTGTTTCTGCTCACTCCTTTATTTACATAGACATGGAAAAGGCAGGAGCATTCTGCTCCTGCCCGGTCATGTCTTCCGCCGATTCGGTCTGCGCAGTTTCTGTTTCTTCCTCTGCCTGCTGTTCTGCCAGCCGTTTTGCCGCCAGACGTTCCTTCTGTGCTTCGGCCTGCGCCGGATCGCGCCATGCGATATTACCCTCCAGATTCTTCAGCAGATGCTGGCGGGCTGTTTTAAACTCGTCCCCGATGAGTCCCAGCCGCAGCAGCCAGGTGCGGAAGGTATATTTCTCATTTTCAGGATGTGTTTTTGTACGGGAGGCGCTTTTCTGCACGAGAGCCTGATGGCTGATGGCAAGACAGAGCTGGATATATGATTTGATCTCGCCGGCATGGAGGGTGGAATTGAACATCCGGAATTCAATTGTACCCTTTGAAAATACGCTGTGCAGGTTCAGTCCATGATACCGGCTGTCGTCATAATGATATTGACGGCCGCCATATCCGTTGTACCACAGGCGTTCCACCTCCCGCATCGTGGCCGGCTTCCTTTGATTCAGATCATCAAGGAAACGGGTGTCAGCTTTCATGCAGTAGTGTTCCCGGCTGACCCGCACCTGCAGTGCCTTGTAGAGCAGGTCCTCCTTGGATGCCATGATATTCACAATGTTCCGGAGCGTCTGCGGCGTATGGCTGGAGGCGTCCACATGCACATGAATTCCACAGGAACTATTCACTTTAGCGCCTCCCGCCCGGAGCTTCCGGACGATTTCCTGAATGGTTTCGATATCGCCGTACTGACAGATCGGGGAGACTACCTCTACAGAATACTGGCTTCCCGCAGTCCGGTTGTTTCCGTTCTGGCAACGGATCGAGGCATCGCTCATGACCTTCCATTGCCGGCCGGTGGTGTCCCTGACTGTATATGCGTCATATCCTCCGCCCACATGACAGGCGTCCGTGCCAAAATACCCCGCGATGATCCGGGCGGCTGCCGCCCTTGTCAGGCCGGTCATCTCGATTTCGATGCCGAAGTTCTGATCTCTCAATCAGAATCACCGCCCGGAGCCGGGGAAGCGCCCACAGCAGAAGAGGAAGAGATCTTGGGCTTCTTCGGTCTTGCAGCTGGCTTTGAGCCGGCACTCATCTCAATGAATTCCCGTACTCCGGCAGGAACATATTTCCCGTACAATGCTTCTGCCGCTTTCTCCATTTCTTCCTCAAAGGACAGCTCCTTCTGCGCCATATACAGCCGTGCGGCCGAGAGTTTTTCCTCGTCAAACGGCACATGGACTACTGTTTTTTTCATAACGTATCACCTCATTCCATTTTCATGTGATAATCCGATTCTTCCAAACCCGGTCTATGCAGTGGACAGGCTTCCAAAAGCTCCGCCACTTCTGGTGGAACCGATTCAAAATCCACATGGATATCGTGTTCCACCTCCGGCGTGTACCAGTAATCATAGGGAATAAAGGTCTTCCGGATATATTCCTGTTGCTGTTCCGTTATATGCTCACCGCCTTGATCGATGACGCCGTGCGGCGTAAGGAAAAAAGTCCCGAAGTGTTCGCCGGAGGATTCCAGGTCAAGTGTTACGATGCCGAGGGCAATATGCCCGGTATTTCTTCCGCGTATCACAGCGGGCAGCTCAACAAATTCATACTCGCCCCTGTCCAGATAGTCCGTTTGATACACAGAAACAAACGCTTTATGAAGCGCCTGCAGGATAGACCGGGCATAGTCTTTGTCATAACCATTGCAGGAACAGTCCAGCCGGTTAAAATCTACGGAAGACAGAATTCGGTTGACCTTATCAATATATTTTTGCTGTTTATTTTGATTGTTCATTTTTATCCCTCACACTCTTAACTCTGGCTGTGCTAACAAAGAGATATCCTCTTTGTTCCATTCAATCTGTCCTTTTCTGAAATCGTCTACCATCTTATCCGCCTCGGTCATGGTCTGCCCGGCGTCATACCACCGGCTTTCCATCTCCGCAAGGGTTGCCTCCACCGTGTTCTGCACATGGCCGGAGTAGCTTTTGGCCGCTTCCAGAAAGGCATCGCGTCCCATCGCCTTATATACCCCGTATAGGCTTTTGACCTTTCCGCTCATGATTTGCCTCCCTTCACATAGAAAGAACAGGACCGGAAGCTTCACTCCAGTCCTGTTCATCGTTGCTGCAATCCTGCATATCCGCCTGTTCTATATCCGTCCGTTCGAACACCGTGCCCTCTATACAACAGTCCTGCAGCCGGGCATCCGTTAGAGCGGTATGGAGCAGCTTGGCACCCGCAAAATTGCTGTGCGTGATGACAGCGCCTTTCAGGGAACAGTCTTCCAGTACGGTTTCCTTGAACACAGCGCCCTCTGTGGAGACGCCCCTTGCTGTGCAGTCATAGAAGGAGGCGCTGGTGAAATCCGCACCGTTCAGCTGCGACTGGTCGAAATCTGTGCCACAAATAAAGGCGCCGGTGAACAGGGCACTGTCCAGGCAACGGTGGCTCAAATCCAGATCAGCAAGTTCACAGCCGGAAAAATCCGCCTGTGCGCCGCCTTCATCGTGGAGCCAGAGGGTATGCCTGGCGCACATAAGGTCAGCCTGCTCCTGACTGATGCGGGTGCGCTGTTTTTCTTCTGCCGGTATATATTCCGGCTTCAGCCGCAGGATGAGTTCTTCATCACTCTCATCCACATCCGAAAATTCCGGACGTTCCTCCAGCATAGCTGTCAGAAGCTGCGATTCAAACATTTCCGGCCGTAGGTCCCATTGTATATCTTCCAGCGAAATACGGCATATTCCGTTTTTCTGGCTTTCCACCGCCTGCTTCACATATTTGTCTGCATTCTCCACCATCTGCATATTGAACTCCTCCAGAGAAGGGTACTGTTCCATCTGCACAAGGGTGCGGGCATGAGGTACATAAGCAGAATAGCGGGCGTAGCTGCTGCCTTCGGATTCCACCAGTATGCCGTCTTTTGAACCTTCGCCCAACACCAGCAGGCAGTGGGACACACCGTCTGTATCCTGGTACATGGAGCCGACGTTTTTGAGGATGAAGTCATAGTCGTCTAACAGGTTCTGACAGAAACGGACATATTCACTTTCACTTAATTCGATTGTTTTCTCCACAACACACGGCGTGGTTTCGATCTCTTTGTCTTTTCTTCGCAGCGGTACTTTAAACTGCATTTTCTTTTCCCTCCTGATTTCCTTTTTTTGCCGCCAGAGCAATTCCATGCAGCACATATGCCACACAGGGAATCGCAACGCTGTTGCCCAGGGCTTTGTATCTGACGGAATCCGAAGCGGTTTCCGTCAGCGTCCATCCATCCGGAAAGCCCTGCAGCCTTTCGCATTCCAGCGGAGTCAGGCGGCGGATGAGCCGCTTTGTTTTTGATCCCTGGGATGCGTCTGTTTCCGGCTGACAGATAAGGTCGGTGGCATCTTTATGCTGCCGGGCGCTTTGAGTGCCGGTAATCTCATCCTCCCGAAACTGATCGACTCGCTGGCGGACGAATACCGCATGCCTGTCTGCGGTATTCAGGGTATAGCTGATATCCGTCTGATATCCAAACCCGTTCCCGCCGTTTTCGGTTTTCCTGTCAATGATATTTCCTGCAATACAATAGCTGTCCGGCGCCTGTGTGACCAGCGGAAGATTGTTTCCTCCTGTGCCGTACCGGGCGGACATGGTCGGCGCCACGGACAGTGGTCCGGTATACCGGGAATCGATCCCGTGATTTTCAAACAGCACCAATGGCGGATGCCCTTTCATCTGTGAGCGCAGCGTCCCGGTGATGTCTTCGCTTGTTTCCATGATACTGCCACCCTGATCATTCAGACACAGGACGGACGGCATACAATTGCCGCCGGCTGATCCTTTCAGCGTTGGGGACACCTCTTCACAGAAGCCGATGCTTCCTGCCGAAGCTCCCGCACCGGCAGAGAAACCAGCCGTAAGGTCATGACTGTACCCATCTGGATGCCTGACAACAAACGTCTGCTGCTTCATCCCCGGCTGTGCAGCAAGGGCGGCGGCTATATCGTGCAGGTCCCGCACCTCATCCCGCTGGTTGGCGGCATAGGCGGCTATTCTTTCAGTCCCGCCTGCAATTCCAGCGCATCCTTCAGCTGCGGAGGCAGCCCCTTGCCGCGATCCGCCGCACGCCGCAGGATGCCCAGACAGGCTTTCCTGCTCAAATAATATTTGGGGAGCGGTGTATCCTCCAAAATCTGCGACAAGAAAGATTCTCTTGCGTCTCTGGGGGACTCCCCAGTATTGAGCGTCCAGGACGCGCCAAGCGATGGAGAATCCCTCTCCCAGTATGGTCCCAGCAGGTTCCCACCGCCCGGACGGAGGTCCAGGAACAGACAGGGAGCTGTCGGCGATCCGGCACGTTTCTTCGAGTACGGCCCGGAAATCTCCGCCCCCTGCGGATGAGAAGGCTCCCGGTACGTTTTCCCACACCATGAATCGGGGAAGAATGGGAAGAGCGTCATCTGCTCCATTTTCCCGTTTTCGTTTTTCATCTGCCTGTCTCATCTCCTTGATAATCCGGATTTGTTCCATGAACAGACCGGAGCGTTCTCCGGCAAGCCCAGCCCTTTTCCCAGCCAAACTCAAATCCTGGCACGGCGATCCCCCGGTGACAATATCCACAGGCGGGAGTTCTGCCCCTTTCAGGCGGGTGATATCCCCAACATGGAGCATATCCGGAAACCTTTGTCTGGTCACCTGAATCGGGAAGTCCTCGATTTCACTTGCCCATACTGGCTCGATGCCGTTTTGAACCGCCGCCAGCGGGAATCCTCCGATCCCATCGAACAGGCTTCCAAGCCGCAGCCTATCGCTGCGGTTTAGCTGAATTTTCTTTCTGACATAGAAACCGCCCCTTTCATTTTCAATGTATTTTCACTGCACACAAAAACGCCCGCCGATTCCTTCATCAGCGGGTGTTTCGTTTTCTTGGCTTTGCGTCCTTTTACTTTTCGGGATCCCAGATGTCGATTATTTCGCCGGCTGTCCTGACATGCTTCATAACCTCTTTCGGATCATCCAGACGGTCGCACATCTCATAGATTACATCCCGCACCTGTTCAGCCTCTGAATGATACAGCTCGGATGTGTTTATCCCAACCTCTTTGGCGGCTGCCACTTTGGAACGGTACTCGTCCATGATTTTACCGTCCAGTCCGAATGTCTTCCGAATGCTTTCGGCCGTCTGCTCCAGCCGTTTCAGCACATCTTCACAACATGGATCCACGGCGAAAATTTTGACCATGGCGGCCTTCATAATGATGCGGACGCTTTCCTCTGCCTTTGTTTTTTCCTGTTCATTCAACATGTTATTCCTCCCTTCGGAAATTAGATTTTGCAATTCAACCATGCCACAGAATTCTCGCCAAGTCCAGGGACCTCGAGAAGAGTTATCATTTCAGACATATTCTTCAAAAAAGGTCATCTGCGCTTCGTCATGAGGAATCTTTCGCCCCTCATTGAGCCACCAGTTCATCACATCATCTGCAGACTTCCAGTCCATATACGGCTTCCCGTTTCCTTCACGAGCCTTCAGCATACGGTCAAAGGTGCGGAGGTATGCCTCCCGATATTTCGGATATCGCTCGAAGTCCAGCCGCATCTGTTTAGAACCAGCCAGAGGACAACCGATGCAGCCGATCCGTTTGAAGCCTTCGTCATATAGGCAGCAATGCGGGATTTGCTTTCCGTTCAGATATTCCCATACATCATCTTCCGTCCAGTCGATGATCGGATTGAGCAGATGCATGCTTTTCATGGTGCAGGTTTCAAACAGGCGGCGAGTCTCCTCGTTATCGTTTTTCAGCATAACCGGGTGTTTGGTATAGGCGTTTAACTCCAGCAGTCCCCGTGTATTTTTCCTGCGGACACTTTCGGCCCAACGGACGCCTGTCACTACGATCCGGCCTTTCCCAGAGCTTTCCTTGAACACATCGCAGCAATACCGTACCATACGAGTGGGAGGCATCCCTTTTTTGACAATCAAATCCCACATGGTAGTCCCGGCTCTATCTACGATAACATCCGGATAAAAGCGCCGCATAAAATAAATGACCTCCGGCGGATCGACTGTTGTCAGGTTGTAATGAGCATCGAATTTCACACCGGCATCTTTACAGAGGTGATATACTGTTTGGCTGTCTTTTCCGCCGCTGAACGCCACATGATATCCTTCCGGCGGTTCAAAAGCCTGGATGCGCTGGATGGCGGTTTTCACCTTGTCCTGTACCCCAAAAAGGGTTTGTTCCACTAACATCCGGTGCCTCCTACCAGCTCTGTATGAAGCCCGGCGTTTCTTCTTCCTGCTCATCATATTCCGGCTCAGTCATTTCCTGGCTTTTGCCTGCAATAGTCTCGCTGGCCTTTTGCAGGATGTCCCGGACTTCGGCCAGGCAGTCGGAACCGGGATCGTTTTCCTTTAGATACGTTAAGGCTTCTACCGCTTCCTCATGAAGGCGGTAGAGGGTCTGCCACCCCAGTCCCTCCGGATCACCATATAGCAGCTCCCGAACGTGATAACTCTCGCAAAAACGGGCGGCGTCTTCTAAGGTATATCCCAACGATTCGTCTTCTGAACAGCTGATGTTCTGTGCCTCCGTCAGCAGAGGGTTGACGGTTTCTGTAAAGCTGTTCTCCTGCGGGGAACAGGTGAACAACTTTCCCACGGCAGTGCTGTTGGAAAAAGAGTCCAGCGCTGCCTGTGAGAGCACTCCATTCGGAATATGGTACAGCCACATATGGGAGAAGTCCCGGTTGGTCAGCAAATCTGCCATAGATCGTCCCTGTTCTTCTGCAAGTCGGGCTGTCCGTTCCAGAAGGTTCACTATCTTTTCTGGCGGCTCGTTGGCTGCCATCAGCAGACGAGGAGGTTCTTCCTCCAGCTGAATCAGGGACAAGGTCCCCACTTCATTCCGGCCGTCGGGAACATATCCGCATTCCAGTGTGCCGTCTCTGGCACATTCCAGTACCGTATCGATATCACGCCCACCCTGCAGCAGCATTGCGCCATAAGTAACTTCGCTTGAAAGCATCAATGCTTTCAGACTGGACGCCAGCACCTCCGCTCCAAAATTGTTTTTCACAAATGACAACGACCGGAGGATTCCTTCCAGCTCATTTCCCAAGCCAGAGGGATTGTCTTCGCACAAATCACAGGCAAACTCCAGCCAGTTCATGACCGGTACTTGATAGTCTTCGCCTGCCATTGCCTTCATTTCCTTGATAAATCCCCGCAGTATATCACCTTGCTGTTTCATGACTTTATTCTCCTTTTATAAAAACAGGCGGTATCGGGAACGATACCGCCTGTTTTTTTACTTGTTTTCTTCTGGTTCTTCCCGGTATTCGATATATGGTACCTTGAGCCAGTGCGTCCATGCGGTGTCTTCCAGCTTGCTCCGAATGACGCCGTCTCTGGTGTTCGCTGCCTGTACCACTTCGCCGTTTCCGATATAGACGCCGATATGCCCTTCCTGCCAAACAGCCAGTCCTGGGATTTCGGGGATGGTGTCGATGGTGCCTTTTTCCGCCGCATTTTCGTACATGGCATCGGCGCTAATGTCCGGCATACTCTCTGTATCGATAACCGTCTGTTGGCTTTCAGCATCATACCAGCCGTATCCCTTAATCAGTCCTACACAGTCAGCTGTGCGCTTTCCCAGCCAGTTCTGCCGGATGAATGCCTCATCACTGCCGACCTCATCCGGATACTGGGTGATCTTGCTTGCCAGCAGTTCTTCATCCAGCACTGTTCCATAGGTTCCGTACACATACCCCCAGCCATTATCTGCCGCATCCTGCGCCCATCTGACCAGATCCAGATTGTTTTTGACAGCTTTGTCTGTCCAGTCCGAAGTGTCTACTGCCGTGCTGCGAATATCGCCCATAACCTCCCCAAATTCTTCGGCGGTCAGTTCTGTGCCGAAAGCGGCATTGACAGCAGCAATGAGCTGTTCGTCTGTCTGTTCTGCTGTAAAACACCCGACCAGTTTGGGAACAAAGTCCGGTTCTTCTGCATAGTCTTCCAGCGCCAGGATATATAGGACCTGCGCTTCCTTGATCCGGCCTGTGAATCCTGCTGCCGTCATCTCATTCTCAATGGCGTACATGGTATCCTCCACCTGCTGCAGCATAGCCTGATCTGCCGCAGAAAGGTTTTCTGTGATCATCTGCTGCAGCTTCTCCGTATCCAGTTTGATGCCGCCGTTAAAGACAGCGATGACTGCCAGGATTGGCGTGATGAGGGCGATGACAATGCCAAGCACAATGCCGAGGACCGTTTTCAGCACCTTGGGATTGGTGAACAGGGCAACCGCAATTTTTTTCAGCGCCGCTCCTACTGTCGCACTCATAGCTGCATCTCCATGCCCTGTCGGAGGCTTTGCGCATATTCTTCAACAGGAGAGCGCAACGATATGGTGAAAGTAGCAGCGCCTGCATCGTAAATATCCAACTGGGAACAGTCCTTGATTTTTTCCGCTTTGCGTTCATAGATGTTTTTTTGTGATGGCAGATCCTGCATTACCAGCCTTGGGAAAACGCTCCCGTCTTCACATATAAGCCCTACCGTATCTCCTACCAATAAAGGCTGATGAAGGATATCTTCCTGCCCCGCAGGTTCACCCACAAATCCTTTGACTTCTCTCATCCATTCTCCATCGTCAAAATACAGAAAGGGAGCATCCTCGTCATAACCCGTCAACTCATTCTTTTCAGTGAGCAGTTTTCCAAGATACAAAATTTCCTCATGGACGTCCTTATTAGCCATTCTGCCACTTTCATTGGTCAGATGCTTTTTGATCCTACTGATTTCCCCGGTCAGTTCAGATGCTCTTTTTTCTTCTGCTGTCATTATCGTCCGCCTGCCTTTCCAAACAGCGCCGCTTTATAGTCCGGTGCAATCACCTGAAGCAGGTACCGCTCATTGCCGCAACGGTAGAGGCAGGTGCCCCTTTCTGGATATTTGATCAGCTCAAACTCGCTCGGCTCCAGCTGCAGGGTGTCCATATATTCTTTCGGACTGATCAGTCCGGGATTGAACAGGAACTGATGGGACGGGATAGCGAACAGCGGCTTTGTCAGCTCGCAAACCTCTGGCATTAAGAAATCGTTGATATTCTGGCTGGCGATCAGGATAGCCGAGTCCTTCTTGCGGACACGCTTCATAGCGTTGCGGATATATTCAATTGCTGTATTGTTGACCACGCCGTTTGCGTTTTTGGTAGTCGTCAAGTAGAGGTACAGTTCGTCAATTGCCGCCGCAGTGTTTCCTTTTCCCAGAAGCTGATTGCTCATGAAGGACAGGATATTGAACAGCATGGCGTCCTTCAGCCTGCGGTTGGTATCCATTAAGCCTTTCACCCCAAAGCACAGGAACTCGCTGTCGGTGATATTGGTGTGCCCATTGAAGTATTTCGCCTCAGTCCCCACACACATGGAATGGATGCCCAGGCAGACTTCCTGCAGGGTTTCCTCGGTGTAGAGATATTTCCGCTTGCTGTCGTAGGTCATGAATTCTTCCTCACACAGCGCATAGAAGTCGCTCATAATAGGGTAATCGGTTGGTTTCATCCTGCTGTAATCGGTGGAATCCGTGATCCCAAACCGGGCGTACAGCTTGGCAAGCAGGATTTCGATGGTGTCGAGCTGTACATCCGAAAAATCTTTATAACTTCGGAAAAAGTCTTTCAGATAGGCGATGTGCTGGCTTAACCGTGTGACCTTGCGGAATGCGGCAGGCGTATTTGGGTCACCATCATTGTCGCTGCCATCCGACCAAGCTTTAGGCTCCAGCGGATTGATGATATATTCACCGGACATAAAGTCGATATAGCAGCCGCCCAGTGAATCCGTTAAATCATATTCCGCTTCGGCGTCCAGCACAATCACCGATTTGCCCGATTCCCGAAGGTTTGTCAAAATGAGTTTGAGAAGATACGACTTTCCCTGGCCGGAGTTGCCAAGGATGAGAATGTTGCTGGTCGTTTTGTCTTCTGTCCGCCGATCAAAATCCACAAGGATGTTGGTTCCATACTTGTCCCGGCCGATATACAGTCCCTGCGGATCGGTCTTGCCGGAAAAATTAAAGGGATAGAGGTTGGCGACCGAACTTGCAGGCAGGACGCGCTCATACTGGCTGCCAAACATATTGGCGCCCACAGGCAGAACAGAGAGAAATCCTTCCTTTTGACGGAGCGTCAGCCGGTCAACCGATATTTTGGAACGAGTCAGCTCCATTGCAATCTCGCTCTGCAGTTCCTTGAGGGCCTCCATATTCCTTGCCTTCAGTTCTATGAATACGGAGCAGTGAAGCAGCGGCTCTTTGTTTTTACGGAGATTGGCCAGCAGTTCTACCACGTCTTGCAGATTGCCCTCCGCCTCAATTGTTTCATTGACGTCGTTACCGCCGCTTTTCAGCTTGTTGCGGCGGGTGGCGTTCTGAATGATTTTGCGCTGTTCCATCGCTTCGACCAACCGGTGGTAAATGCGGATGGTCACGCCATTCCGATCCGCAAGCTGGGACAAGAGCGCCTGTTCCTCCGTGAATGGCGGATATTCCCGGATCACCCACACGCACCGATAGCTGTCGCCTACGATATAGTGGTCGGATAGGAATTTGACCGTACTGGGCAGGATCATATCAAAGAAGTCTTTGGTATGGATCACTTCCAGTTCCTCCGGCGTCAGCGCCTTTGGTTTTCGCTTGAACATTTTTCCTCCTTCTGTCGTTTTGCAGACAGAAGGACATAAAAAATCAGCCGCTTTGCTGTCTGCAAAACGACTGATTATAATAGATTATTTTAATTACAGTTCCATTTTCGGAGCGTAGTCCTCGGCAATATTTTCTTTCACATCATCCTCGGTGGATAGTGCCTGAACCGGTGCATGGCTCATGGCAAGCTGTGAAAGCTGCTCGATCCGCCGCTGTACGGCACTGGTGATTGCCCGGATACGGTTTTCATCGATATATTCCTCCGCGCCGTCTTCTGATAAAACACCGGTAATCAGTTCCTCTACATCTGCTAACCTGTCAAAGTCGATCCAGCTAAAATCGGATACCAGCTTTAACTGCTCCGCATGGTGGTTTTTGAACGGCTTGCAGGCAATCTCTTTATCCGAGCGCATCTGACTGGGCATTTTATCATAACCGATGGAGGAGCCGCTGTCATAGATGGGCGCAAAGCCGAGCCATTCTAATGTTTCAGCATCCCGAAGCACACCGAAGTTATTGAGATGCCGGTCTTCGTTGGCAATGATATAGTCCAGCACAATCATACGGTCGAGAAAAGGAACCGTGCCTTGAATACCGAGCGCCTCGCAGCAATTGATAAAATGCTGATACATGGAGGTGCTGTTATCCTTTTTCTGCGTTTTAAGAATGCGCCACGCGGGAATCAGTTCGGTATCTTCCGTGACAAAATCCTCGCATACGCTATATGGCGCGCCCTTGTTCCACGTTACCGTGTACGGCACATGGGGGATGCCGAGACGTTCCATGATCCCGGCGGCGATGACCTCGTTGAAGGGCTGCTGGCGGAATGGATTGCTGCCTCCTTTCACAAGACAGCGTTTGCCGTTTATTATTTTCCAGCGTTTTTTCAGGTTGCCGTCCGAGGTATTATCCGGTGAGGAAAAATCCAGACCATCCGCCTTTTTATCCGCACCGAACAGGACGTCACCGATATCATCTGAAAAATCATTTTCAAAGAAGTTGATGCTGTCCCATGTCAGCTGCGAACCTGTGGGACAAATCCAATACTGATCCGACAGGCTCAACCCGTAACAGCGCACCAGCAGCATTTTAGTGCTGGTAATTTCCAGCGTTTCCAGCGCCTCGCGCACACCGGAACGGCTGGCCGGGATGGAACGGTCCGTCCACCACTCGTTGAGCGCCGCACGGTCGGTTACGCCTTTTCGTACCGGGACGCCAACCGGCAGATGCTCCGGCGCATATACCGTCCCTATTTTCTGGATAAAGCCGGTGGCGTCATCCAGTTCCATTTCCGCCACTTGGATTCGTTTATGCATCAGAGTGCATTTCAAGCTGTTCACCTCATTTCGCTTTTTATCGGGTGCAGACAGCTTCGCTTTCAGCCCGCGCAGCTTCGCCTGCAGTGCTTTCCGCTGCTCTATCTGTTTGGCAAGCGGTTCGATTTCCTCATCATGCAGATACCGGCTCTGCTTGACGCCGCTTTGAGACCATTGGTGATAGTAATAGGTCTTGCCGCTGATGGTTTTCTTGGAGATATATCCTTTCGGGAGCCCGCTGATCTGTGCGGTCAGCTCCGCAATTTGATTCAGAAGTTCCTGTTTTTCCATGTACAGCACCCTCCGCTTCAACTCATATTATACCCCATTTTAACCCCTTTTGTCAACGATAGGGTGCGAAAACCGATAGGCTGTTACCATGTCACTATAGCGAGATCAGTCTTCCACTTTGCCAGCGTTTACCTTCAGGAACTGTTCACCGTCCACATCCGGCATCTGCTCTCCGTTCATGGAAGCATCGAAGTACAAAGCGAGGAACCGCTTGATATCTTCTTTTTTCATTCTCCGCACCTCAAATCCCTGTTCGGAGATCACCTTCTCAATCCGGTTGGCGGTATCGAACACCTGACCGGGCTTCATCCCTTTGCAGCGGCCGATGAACAGGAACTGGCGAGCCGTTGCCATTTCTGCCTGGATATGATCCAGAAAATCCATATCCTGTTTCAGAAGCCTGCGCACATGGGGATTCGGTTCATCTTCCAGCCGCTCCTGCAGGTACGCCTTGTTGTCGTCAAAGCACTCGCAGGAGTCGGTGCATCCGATCTCAATGTCCGGGACAGCCGACAGCACCATCATCAGATGCCGGATTTTGATTTCGATATTGGTATGGGACAGCACCGAGATATTGGTCGGGGACACCAAAAAGAACAGGAGTTCTCCCTTGCTGGTTTCCAGTCCATAGGGTGTGAATGTCCTAATGCCGATCAACTCCTGTGTAGAGCGGCCTTTTTTCTTTTTCTGCTGTTTGTCTTTCGCCATCAGCGATTACACCTCCCAGTTAGATCCTTTCTTTGTGCAAAATCAAACTGCCCATTCAAAGTATTGCTGTGTACTAATCAGATACCTCACTGCATACCGCATATAATCGAGAACGGTAGTATCATCCATACGGATGGTCAGAAAGCCAAAGCACAGCGTGACAGCGGCTGGGATAAATATTCCAAGCTGCACCAGCGCCAACGCAGACAGCAGAACAGCTATACATAAAATGGTGAAGTCCCGCAGGCTCCAAAGCCACAGGTTCGCTGTGGCTTTAAGGTTCTGCGGATAGAGGTATTGTGTCATGTCAGTCCTCCCATCGTTTGTTCTTCATTGCAGCAGTTTTCGCAAAACTCCTGCGGCGTTTGATCCCATTGCTCCCGAATTTTCTCCGCAATCATATCCTTTATTAGCGCAGATTCCGCTTCAGTAGGCGTGTAATCAAAATATTCGCTGCCATTGTCGCGGCTGATTTCACACTCAATCCGCAGGCTGTCCTCAAAAGGATCATATTTTCCGTACATATTTAACCATGTCCCGTCCTCATCTGCGATATTCAATCCGAACTTTTTGTCCACATCGAACCATGTTTCGATATATACCATGATTTCCTGCCCAATGTCATAGTCCACTTCCATATCCCGGTCAATGGCAATATCGTTTCGTTCCAACTCCTTATTTTCTTTCATGCCGTACCTCCGCTATCTTCCCGCGGCTCTTGCCACGCTCCGCGTCAGGTTGACTGCCGTTGTGGTCGCATGAACCACACTCATCATATTCACCCGTACCGAGCTGTCCAGCCCAAACTGCTGGGCAATTCTGGGAACCTCATTGGCCGCCAGCATAACGCCAAGCCCCAGCAGCATATTGCCGGGGAAGGTCAGCAGGCCAAGGAAAAGGAGCGTTGTCTGCAGAAATGCCGTCAGACACAGAGCGGCTACCTGTTTCATCCATTGATTAAACCCGTCTGTGTAGCCGCGGGGGACAGAAAACATATATAAGGCACCGACCGCCATCTGGATGAGCAGGATACCCCCTCGTTTGATGTTCGCAAAAAATATTTTGATTACGCAGTAGCCGAAAGCAATCAGAGCGAGGATGTTGAACAGATTGATCTGGATGTTGTTCGCCACAGAAAAGCAGCCCTGCAGGACGCTGGTGCTTTGCCCCGCCAGATCAAGGGACTGGCCTCCTGCAAACAGGGCGGACAGATCATGGGAAAAGGTGTTCTGCAAACTGATGCAGAACTGATACAGTTCTATCGGCACAACGCCGATCAGGGAACAGGCGAAAAATCCTTTTAGGACATTGACTGCAGTTGATTTGATGTCCGCACGGCCGTTTTGGTACTCAATCGCCGTATCGAACACAGCAACCACCACTCCCGCTACAAACAATGCCCACCCAAATAGGGTAAACAGCAGGATCGTTGCTTTCACCCAGTCGAGCTTGAAAATATCCGCTCCCATATTGCCCATCATGGTGAAAAAGTCCGCAACGGCATTGTAGATGCTGTTATAATACCATTGCAGCATGGTATCAAAGATGACATTGGATATTTGCTGCCCCAGGGTGTCGAATACGCCTCCGATGGCATCGCCGATCCCTGAAAAAATATTGCCTAACCAGTCAAACAAATCATTTCACATCCCCTCACGTTACAAAATCGTCCAAATATATAACGGGGCAGTAAGGGTAAAAAGCAGACAGGCAAACAGGATGGCAGGCGCGGCAAACTCGAATTGCCCATGACGCCTATAATCAAAATATGCCGTCCCCAATTTCACAAAAAACAGGATTGCCAGGATCATGTCCACTACCGGAAAAACCACGTTATTGACCACATTCTTGATCTGCGTTTGTGCCGCTTTCCATGTCTGCTCAATTGCGCTTGCCACATCGCCCGCCGCAAATGCAGGGACGGCGAACACCGTCCCTGCCAGTACAAGCACTGTCAGACAAACCAGTAATTTCATCGTTCTTTTTTTCATGCTGTTTTTCCTCCCATCTTGGCACGGATTTCCGCTTCTGTCACATGGCGGATGCGGATATTCAGACTTTTGCAGAAGCTGATTTCACCTTTCATTCCATCGGTCACAGTATTTCCAAACACCCAGATTTCGTCACAGAACCACAGCAGGGAAAGTCCCGCCGCCATTCCAATCTCTCGCTCCTTTGCGTTCCGGTCATTGAGACACAGCGCATAGAAATGCGGCACGACCGGAGCCGTGCCGCACATCAGCGCATATTTAGTATATCTCTTTGCCTGTTCCAGGTTGTCGGCCACATCACCGCCGAGGGGAGAACAGATATACACCTTTTTCATCATTCGTCATCGTCATCCTTTTTGCGTTTGATTTGGATAATCACAAGAGAGACCAGTGCGCCGAGCGCCACAGCTCCCAGACCGATCCAGAAGCCGAGATTGGTGTTATCACCGGTCTGCGGGACCTCCGGCGTGGGGATTCTCTCGTTAGTCATTTCCGCTTTGACGATTTCACCGTTTTTCCTGATTTCAAAAGGATATTCCTTTTCATCGGGCTGGTAATTGTCCAAAGGATCGAATTCCTGATAGGTGTATTTTCCGTAACGGAGGGTAAATTCAGCGATACCATTTTGGTCCGTATAGCCTTCGGCAACAATTTCGCCCTGCTCATTCCGGATACGGAACCCAACGCCGGGGAGGAGTTTACCGTCCGAAATGTCCTTTTTGGTGAGCTCCAGTTTTCCGGTAATCGGCTGGTTGATGAAACCAACGCCCGCCTCGTTCTCTACGGTGACCGTTTCGCCCTCTTCCTGAATCTCAAAATAATAGTAATTGTCGTCCTTGAGGAAACCTTCGGGACTTGTTTTCTCATGCAGGAAATACCCGTTATACCGCAGACCGTCCATCCGGTACACGCCGGCCTCGGTCTCGCTCATCTCACCGATGAGCTTGTCAATTTCCGCACTGTATGCCTGATCGCCGTCTACATCCACATAGACTTCAAACACAGCGCCGGTCAGCTTGTGGTCGGGATATTCCGCATCTACCTTGGTGGTCTGCACAGATCCGGTGATAAAGCGGTTTTCAATCTCGATTTCGATAACTTCTTCCTCCTGGCTGACAGTAACCAGATATAGGGTTTCATTCAACACGAAGGCCGGTGCGGGTTTTAATTCCCGAATTACCCAATTTCCAAAAGGTACGGACTCAAACCGGAACACGCCGATTGGATTGGATTCCGCGGTCATCAGCGCCGTTTCTTCTGTAAAGGTGGTTTCATCGGGTTTGAACAGGCCAAACACAGCGCCGCAGATGGCGAAGCCGTCCTCATCCACCTTTTTGCCCATGACAGAGCCGCGGATGATCTCGTTGCAGATCGATTCGCCGCCATTGATGGAGATGTAAACAACCGCCACGTCCTGCCCGGCGTATTCATATTCAACAGGGTATATCTGGTCGCTGATCTGGTAATGCCCATCGGTGCTGTATTCTTTGACATAGAGCTTCGCTCCGGCCGGTATATCGGTCGAAAAAACTGCTTTTCCGTTTTCATCGCAGGAAACAATCTCCAACAGGCCGTCTTGGGGAATCACGCTGCCGTCCGCCGCTTCCAGCACTACCTCTGCGGTAGGCTCTGCATGCTCTTCACAGCCATAGTCGCTCTCGTAAATGTGCAGGACGCGGTAAATGGTCTGTTTCATATTACTGCTGTTCCTCCATGAC